>ERZ773139.847-NODE-847-length-38072-cov-6.017808_pt1 | contig 38072 bp, 28 predicted proteins | sample MGYA00580854_ERZ773139 | MGnify/ENA primary metagenome ERZ773139 (study PRJEB29015, sample SAMEA2737809) | human gut metagenome | biome: human gut; feature: human-associated habitat; material: faeces | place: China | collected 2012 ...
GCCGCAACCCGGCCTTGTCGAGCGATAGCGAGACTGAGAGGTTATTCCTCTATTAAAAAAGCCGCCGGGCCTAAAGGTTCCGGCGGCGATGGGTTTTCTCTTACAGGGTGTCCTTCAGAGCCTTGCCCGGCTTGAACACGATGCTCTTGGAAGCAGCGATGGTGATGGCCTCGCGGGTGCGGGGGTTGATGCCCTGACGCTCAGCGCGCTCACGCACCTCGAAGGTGCCGAAGCCGGAGATGGAGATCTTCTCACCCTCGGCCATAGCCTTGCCCAGTGCCTCGAATGCAGCATTGACAGCCATCTCGGCGCTCTTCTTGCTCATCTCAGTGTTTGCCGCAACCTGTGCGATCAGATCGGTCTTGGTCATAATAAAAGCCTCCACAATATTCTCAACATTTTCTATTCGAGCAGACGGTCTGACCGTCTGGTACCCGTTTACGTTTCGTCCGCTTCCAGCCTCTGGGTGAAGCGCTTTGCCGCAAAGGTCAGTGCCTCTTCGGCGTCCACACCGGCCAGACGCATGGCATCGGCGGCGGCCAGCAACAGCTCACCGGCGTTCTCTGCTGTCTGCTGTGCGTCCCACGCGGCCTTGGCGCTGTCCAGAGTCCTGGCCGCACCGGCGGCATCCTCCGGCCCGCAGCCGAACCGCGCGGCCCGCTTCTGGAGCTTCTGGGCGCGCATCAGGGCGGGCAGGGTGGCCGGGACGGTGTCCAGCTCATCGGCCAGAGTCGTGCGGCCCTTTTCCTTATTTTTGAGCGCATCCCAGCTGTTTATACCAGCATTTTCCGCCGCAGAGGAAGCAAAGATGTTCGGGTGGCGGAAGACCAGCTTCTCGCACACCTCGCGGCAGACCTTTTCCATGTCGAAACGGCCCCGCTCCTCCTCGATGACGGTGTGGAACACCACCTGCATCAGGACGTCGCCCAGCTCTTCCTGCATCATGACAGGGTCGTCAGCGTCGATGGCTTCCAGCGCCTCGCACGTTTCTTCCAGAAAGTTTTTCCGGATGGAAGCGTGGGTCTGGACTTTGTCCCACGGACAGCCGTTTCCCCTGTCTCTCAGGATGCGGATGATCTCCACGAGGTCTTCCGCCGTATAGTGTTCCCTCGGCGTCCAGTCCTGCATGGGGGCGTCTCCTTTCCGCATTCCGAAAACATCTGCGAACAGATTCAAATTGTACCGCAGAATCTGCCGAAATGCAAGGGTACAAGCGCATTTTCCGGCTTTTTGCGGCAAAATTTTCATTTCATTCACAACAAAAGGCGGCATCCCCCGGGGGACACCGCCCTGCGTGGGCTTTTTCGCTTACAGCTGTGCGCCGCACTTGTTGCAGAACAGCGCGTCGTCCGAGACGGGCGCGCCGCACTGGGGGCAGGTCTTGGCCTCGTTGTCCTCGGGCTTTTCCTCGGCGGGCTCTGCGGCTGCGTCAGTCGTCACGTCGGCGGCAGCCTCTTCCGTATCCTCGAAAGTCGTCTCAATGACGGTATCCGGCTCGAGAGAGGCTTTCAGGTCGGAGAGCTCCTGCTCGATGTTGGCGATCATCTCGATGTATTTGTCCACAAGGGGCTGGTTCTCCTCGTTGCCCTTGGCCAGACTATACACCAGAGCGCCCAGCTGGCGCTGCGCCTTGTACAGCTTGCTCTGCGCGTTCACGATCTTTGCCTGGGTGCGGCCCTTTTCGGCCAGATCCAGCGCGGCATTCTTGCCTTTCTCGGCATACTCGAGGCCCATTTCCTTGATCTTATTGAAGTCCATAAAAGACACCTCACTTGTCTATGCCCGGGGTGGGCAGCACTCCTCTGCGTTTTCTGCTCAGGCTGTCCCTGTGCCGCCGGAGATTATTTTCATTATAGCGCACTCCCGGGGGGAATGCAACGAATCCCACCCAAGTTTTACAGAATCGTGCGGATTTGGAAACAGTTTTTTCGCAATTTGCACACTTTCCGCGTTCTGATGTTTTTTACACTTCACCTGCGTAGAACTCGCGCAGCATACTGTCGGCGGGCAGAAGCTCCAGCTCCACCGGGGCCACATGCTCGAAGCGGCGGGCCGTCTCGTCCCAGAGCTCCGCGTTGTGGCCTTCCAGCGTGAAGCGCTGGCTCACCGGGCGCAGGAGCTTTGCGATGAGGCCCAGCTCGTAGGTGAAGGAAGTGTCCAGCAAAAAGTCTGCCGTAGTCTTGAAGCCCTTGATATACCGGGTCTCGCCGTCGAGGACTCTGTCCCACATGGAGAGGGTCTTGGCGGGGCTGCGGCCCCGGGCTGCGGCATCCCGCAGGGTGCGGCGGCAGAGGCGGATGTCCTGGGTGTTGATGATACGGCGGCCATCAATGCAGTATTCCTCCCGCAGGCCGGCGTAAATGCGGTAGACGTCGTCGCCCTTCACAAGGCCCGTCAGCTCAGGGTTCAGGGCGTGGATGCCCTCCACGATGCAGACGCCGCCCTTGAGGTCCAGCGTCTCCGTCTCGGAGGAGCGGGACTCGGTGGTGAAGTCGTAGATGGGCAGCACGGTCTTGCCGGTGGTGCTCAAATCGCTGAGGCACTGGCGGATGAGGGGCATATCCAGCGTGTCGGGGTTCTCGTAGTCCAGCGTACCGTCGGGCAGGCGGGGGTAATACTGAGCGCCCTTGAAGAAGTTATCCAGACTGATGACATGGGCCGGGGTGCCGGAGGCTTCCAGAGCCTCGGCCACCTTATGAGCCGAAGTCGTCTTGCCGCTGGCCGACGGGCCGGTGAGCATGACGATCTTGGCGCGGGAGTCCCTGATCTTCTGGGCAGCATAGGCCACCCGCTGGCGGTAGCTCTTCTCGCTCATCTCCGCCAGTGCCGCCGGGCTCTGGGCGGCGACGTTGTACAGGTCTATCTCAACCAGACGTTTCGGTACCCAAATCGTGATCATAAAAAACAGCCACTCCTTTTTTCCGTTCCAGCACTTCGTCGAAACGCTGGATGTATTCTGTCGGATACTTGAAATTAAAGATGCGCTGCATCCGCTTGCCGCCGTCGGCCACCAGCTTGGTGCTGCCGCCTGCGCCGGCCGAGAGGATGGTCTGGACTTCTTCCATGATATAGATATTATAATACCCCTCGTGGCCCGGCTTGCACCAGCCCACGTTTTCCAGGTTTTGGAGGGTATTTTTCTGACGATAGAGGTAGTAGGGTCGGTAGCCTGCCTCGGCCAGCAGATAGCACTTTTCCAGCATGGCGGCCACATCGGCGTAGTCGTTCTCCTTCTGGTCCTCGATGACGATGCGGGAGGCCCGCTTGAGGGTCAGGGTGTGGACGGTGATGTTCTCAGGGTCGAGGGCGATGGCCTGACGCAGGCTCTTTTCGAACCCTTCCACCGTGTCGCCGGGCAGGCCAGCGATGAGGTCCATGTTGATGTCGTCGTGGCCTGCGGCCCGGGCCTCGGCATAGCAGTCGAGGATGTCCTGGGCCGAATGCCTGCGGCCAATGTTCGCCAATACTTCATCCGAGAAGGTCTGCGGATTGATGGAGATGCGGGTCGCGCCGTATTCCTTGATGACGGCCAGCTTTTCGGCGTCGGTGCAGTCGGGGCGTCCGGCTTCCACCGTGTATTCCACGATGGTGGAAAGGTCGAAGCAGTCCCGCACCGTCCCCATGAGCTGGCGCAGCTGCGCTGCCGAGAGGCTGGTGGGGGTGCCGCCGCCGATGTAGATGCTGCAGAGCATCAGCCCGGCCTTGTCAGCCTCGTCCCGGATGGCCTCGACCTCTTTGCACAGGCAGTCCACATAGGGCTGCACCAGCTTGCGGTCACGGTCGAGGTTGCAGCTGACGAAGCTGCAATAGCTGCACCGGGAGGGGCAGAATGGGATGCCGATATAGAGACTGTAGGTCTTGGGCGCACTGCCTGCTTTCAGGATAGGCTCCTGCAAGTCCGCGATGTCCTTGGCCATGCCGTATTTTTCGGGCGAGCAGTCGAAGCGCTTGAGGAAGAAATCGTCGATTTCCTCTTCCGTCCATCCTGCGGCCCGCTTGTCGTGGACGAGGCGCACCGGGCGGACGCCGGTCATCTTGCCCCAGGGCGGGCGGACACCCGTCCAGCTGCGCAGCAGGTCATAGGTCAGGCTGGCCAGCGCAAATTCCGGCGTCTCGCCGCCCTCTTCCACGGGAATGGGCAGAGGTGCTTCGGCGGTCTGGTTCTTGCCGCCCTGCCGCACCATGGCCCAGAGCTTGTCAGGCCGCTTCTCGGCCCAGACGCAGTCTGCGCCGTCCTCGGGCGGGGTGAGGGTGAGCGGGGCCATTGGGTAGAACAGGCGGACGAGGTGCTCCACCTCGTAGCCCGAGCCGAGGCCCGTGATATAGATATTCATGTGAAATCCCGCCTTTTTATGCGTTTCTCAGCGCATTTTTGATATAGAAGTTGGTGGCGGCCTCCTGCCCGAAGGTGGAGAAATCGCCGTGGCCGGGCAGCACCTGCGCCTCGGCCGGGACGGGCAGGGCCGCGAACTTGCGCAGGCTCTCGTCCATCTTCCGGCTGTCGCCGCCCTCGAGGTCGGTGCGGCCGATGCTGCCCTGAAAGACCGTGTCGCCCACGAAGAGATAGTTTTCGCACAGCAGCACCACGCTGCCCTCAGTGTGACCGGGGGTGTGCCAGACAGTGAAGCTCAGCTCGTCGAGGGGGATGACCTCGCCTTCTTCGTAGCCGCTGTCCGAACCCTTGAGGGGCAGCAGTTGGGTCCCCCGACAGTCGGCGGGCTCACAGTAGAGCTTTGCGCCCCACTCGCGGCTCAGGACCCCCGCACTGCCCACATGGTCGTAGTGGCCGTGGGTGCAGAGGATAAGGCTCAGCTTGCCGCCGTGCTCCTTTAAGATCTTATCGTACTCCTGCACCTCGGCGGCGGGGTCGATGACCACCGCGTTGCCTGCGTCCGAGATGAGCAGGAAACTGTTGGTGTAAAACGGCGCAGGGCCGACCAGATGAAATGCCTTCATGGTTTATTTTTCTCCTTTATGCCACTCGTCGGTGTCGATGACGATGGTGCAGGGGCCTTCGTTGACCAGCGACACCTGCATATCTGCACCGAACTCGCCGTGCTGGACATCCTTGAGGCCCTGCTTGTTCATCTCAGCAAGGAACAGCTCGTAGGCGTCCACAGCCAGCGGCGGTCTTGCCGCCTTGATGAAGCTGGGACGGAAGCCCTTCTTCGTGTCGCCGTAGAGGGTGAACTGACTCACCACCAGTGCAGAGTACCCGAGGTCCTTTGCGCTGAGGTTCAGCTTGTCGTTTTCGTCCTTGAAAATGCGCAGGCCCGCGCATTTTTCAGCCAGTTTCGGCACGATGTCGAGAGTATCGGTGTCCTTGACGCCCAGCAGGATGACGAGGCCGGGACCGATGGGGCGCGGCTCGCCGCCGTTGACCCGGACGCTGGCCGAGGATACGGCCTGAATGACTGCACGCATATTAGCTCCTTGTTACCTTGAGCACATCCTTGACTTTGGACAGACGGGCCACGACCCGGTTGAGGTGCTCTGTATTGTTGATGCCGATGGTCAGGCTGATGACGGCACAGTTGTTCTCCACCTGACGGGCGTTCATGGCGTAGATGGGGACGCGGATGTCAGCCAGCGCGGCCAGCACATCGGACAGCAGCTCGTTGCGGTTGAGGGCGATGATCTCCAGACCGGCCTTGTAGCTGTCCTTGACGCTGTCGGCCCAGTAAGCCTTGACCCAGCGGGGGGCGTTGGAGGGGTCTTTCATGCTGGACACCGCGTTGGCGCAGCTCTGCTTGTGGATGGAGACGCCGAAGCCCCGGGTGATGAAGCCCACGATGGGGTCGCCGGGCAGGGGCGAGCAGCACTTTGCAAACTTGATGGGGGTGTTATCGAAGCCCTCCACCACTACGCCGTCGGTGGCGTGGACGCGGCTCAGATCGACCTTCGGCAGATCCTCCACCGATTTGTTCTCAGCAGCCTCGGCGGCCTTGAGCTTCTGCCACTCCTCTTTGAGCTTGGGCAGGCAGTTGGCGATGGTCATGCCGCCGTAGCCGATGGCAGCGTAAATTTCCTCCGCGTTGTTCTGGCGCAGACGACGGCTGCAGCTGCCCACGAACTCATCCAGCTGGTCGTCGGGGATGAAGATCATCTCCCGGCGCAGCTCTTTGGCCAGCGCGTCGCGGCCCTGCTGGATGTTCTCTTCGCGGCGCATCTTCTTGAACCAGTTGCGTATCTTGCTCTTGGCCTCGCTGGTGCGCACGATCTTGAGCCAGTCGCGGCTGGGGCCTTTGTCCGCCGGGCCGAGGATGACTTCAATGATCTCGCCCGTCGCCACGACATGGTCGATGGGGACGATGCGGTTGTTGACCTTACAGCCCACCATCCGGTTGCCGACGGCAGAGTGGATGGCGTAGGCAAAGTCGATGCAGTTTGCGCCCGCAGGCAGGTTGATGACGTCGCCCTTCGGGGTGAAGGCAAAGACCTCCTCCGGCAGCAGGTCGCTCTTCAAATCGTGGAGTAGATTGCCGGAATCCTCGCTGACGCGCTGGTTTTCCAGCAGCTGGCTGACCCATGCCAGCCGCTCATCCAGTTTATCGTGGCCCTCGAGGCCCTCTTTATACTTCCAGTGGGCGGCAACGCCGTACTCGGCCTGCTCGTCCATGGTGCGGGTGCGTATCTGCACCTCAAAGGGGATGCCCTCGTGGCCGATGACGGTGGTGTGGAGGCTCTGGTAGCCGTTGGGCTTGGGGGTAGAGATATAGTCCTTGAAGCGGTTGGGCAGCGGGTGGTACATATCGTGGATGAGGCCCAGGGTGCTGTAGCACTCAGCCAGGGTGTCCAGGATGATGCGCACCGCGTAGATGTCGTAAATTTCATCGAAGGACTTGTTCTGCATGATGGTCTTGCGGTAGATGCCGTAGATGCTCTTGACTCTCCGCTTGATGGTCGCGCCCTCGATGCCGCTCTCCTCGAGGCGGCTCTTGATGACGCCCGACACGCTGGCCAGAAACTCGTCGCCCGCGCGCTCGCTGAGCATCTTGTTGATCTCCTCGTAGCCCACGGGGTCGAGGTAGTGGAGGCTGCGGTCTTCCAGCTCCTCCTTGACGTTCAGGATGCCCAGACGGTTGGCGATGGGGGCGTAGACCTCCATGGTCTCACGGGCCTTGTCGCGGCGCTTCTGCTCCGGCCATGCGTCGCCGGTGCGCATATTGTGCAGGCGGTCACAGAGCTTGATGATCATGACGCGGACGTCACGGCTCATGGCCAGCAGCATCTTGCGCAGGTTCTCAGCCTGCAGCTCTTCGATATTGGAAAATTGGATCTTGGTCAGCTTGGTGACGCCGTCCACCAGCGCGGCCACCTCTTCGCCGAAAGCGGCGGTCAGGTCGGTCAGCGTGGTGGGGGTGTCCTCCACCACATCGTGGAGCAGGGCGGCGGCGATGCTCTCGCTGTCCATGCCGAGGTCCAGCACGAGGCGGGCCACGGCCAGCGGGTGGCAGATATAGGGCTCACCGCTGCGGCGGCAGACCCCCTTGTGGGCGTCGTTGGCCATATTGTAGGCTTTTTCGATCATGGCCATGTTGTAGGCCTTGCCGCTGGCCTTGATGGCCTCCACCAGCTTCTCCCAGGTCACGATCTCGGGCCGCACCTCCGAGGGAAGGGTCCCCTCAGGGGCGTTGGCCGGCAGAGCCGTTGCGGCCACGGTAGCCATCTCCGTCACCGGCACGGGCTGATGGAGATGGGTCTTTGCAGAGTAGCTGTCCTCTTTCGCCGCAGCCGGTGCTGCGGGCGAGGGGAGGATAGGTTTCTTTCCCTCAGGCATCTTTATCGTTCCTCCAGACATTTCAGGATGGGCGCATCGGCAAGGTTCTTCTTGCCGGTGGCAGGCACGAGTTCCCAGAACTTTGCCCCGCCCCGGTCAGCCGCTGTGATGAGGCCGACCTGTTCCAGCGCGGCGACGGCCACCAGCGTCCGGCCGGTGTTCTCCTCGCCGAGTTTTGCAAACAGGGGCTGCAGATCTTCGGCGTGCCAGCGCCGCGCCTGCAGCTCCCGATAAACGGTGATGATATGGCTGCGCTCCGGGGCGATGCTCTCCTTCTGCTCCGGCGTCAGGGGCGTACCCCGGCGCAGCGCCTGCACCAGCGCGGCCTGCTCTGCAGCTGTGTTGCCGAGGCCCGCCGGGTGCAGCTCGATGATGCGGCCCGACAGCTGTGCGCCCCGGGGCGAATCGTAGACCGAAAGGCTGATGGCTGCGTCCACGACGTCGCCCGTCGAGTAAGGCACCTGTTCCGGGTGCATCCCGAACCAGACGGCGTAGATGCTGGAATTGCCCTGCCGCAGACGCAGGCGGCAGTGCTTGCCCTCCGAGACGGCATAGACGCCCTCCACGACAGCCATTTCCAGCACGAAGACCGGGCTGGGGTTGTCGGCACCGTAGGGTGCCAGCTGGTCGAGGCGGCGGACGCTCTCCACCGTCAGACGGTCGAGGTGGACGGATAGATCACATTCCAGCGGCGGGGTGCGCAGCACGGGACACTCCCGGGCTGCCCAGTCGTTGAGCCGCTGGCGGAGCGTCTGCAGATCCTCTTCCCGCACCGAGAGGCCCGCTGCCATGGCGTGGCCGCCGAAGCGAAGCAGGATGTCGGCGCAGGAGGCGATGCACTCGTGCAGGTTGAAGCCCTGCACGCTGCGGCCGCTGCCCTTGCCCTCGCCGTGCTCATCCACCGACACCACGATGACCGGGCGTCCGGTCTTTTCCACAAGGCGGGAGGCCACGATGCCGATGACGCCAGGGTGCCAGTCTCTGCCCCAGAGCAGGATGACCCGATCTTCGAGGCGTTCCGGCTCAGCGTCCAGCAGCTCCTGCGCAGCTTTGACGATCTCCATCTCCGTCTCCTGCCGCTGGATGTTGATGTCACTCAGCTTATGAGCCAATTCTTCGGCCCGGTCTTCGTCTTCACAGAGCACCAGCTGCAAAGCGGTCACGGCGCTGTCCATCCGGCCCGCCGCATTAAGGCGGGGCGCGATGGCGTAGCTGATGTTCTCTGCCGTCACCGGCTTGCCTGCAAGGCCCACTTCTTCCAAAAGGGCGCAGAAGCCGGGTCTGTCCGTATTTTGCAGCTGGCGCAGACCTGCTTTGACGATGGTGCGGTTCTCCCCTGTCAGGGGCATGACGTCGGCCACGGTGCCAACAGCGGCGAGGTCGCCGCAGTATTCCAGCATCTCTTCCGGCGGGCAGCCATCCAGCGCGGCGCAGAGCTTGAAGGCCACGCCCGCGCCGCACAGGCCCTTGAAGGGGCTGTGGTCGTCGGCACGGCGGGGGTCCACGATGGCCACTGCCTGGGGCAGGGTGTCGTGGGGCAGATGGTGGTCTGTGATGATGAGGTCGATGCCGAGGCTGGCCGCGAATGCGGCTTCCTCTACGGCAGAGATGCCGTTGTCCACCGTGACGATGAGGCGGCAGCCCTTATCGTAAATCGACTGGATCGCGTTCTTCGAGAGGCCGTAGCCGTCGCCCTCCCGGCTGGGCAGCATACACTTGACGGCGGCGCCCATCCCTTTCAGGTGCTGATAGAGCAGGGCCGTGGCGGTCACACCGTCCACATCGTAGTCGCCGAAGACGACGATGGTCTCCCCTTCGTCGATGGCCCGCAGGATGCGCTCACAGGCTTTGTCCATGTCGGTCAGGAGCATGGGGTCGCTCAGCTCTTCTTCGCCCGCCAGAAGGGTCAGCGCCTCGGCGGGGTCGGTGATGCCCCGGGCAGCGAGGATGCCGGCCAGCAGGCCGGCTTCTTTCTGCTGGACCGCGAGGACAGAGCGGTACTTTTCCTCGCTCCACTCTTCGTCCATGTTCTGGTATTCCAGCTCTTCGGTGTTCTGCTGGGCGATGGCCGCTGTCAGCTCTTTCAGGGCGGCGCGGTCAACGGTCTTGGTGTTCCAGGCCCGGTAGGTCATCGCAATCCCTCCCCGGCCAGACCATCGTTCGCCAGCATCCCCTGCAGCGCAGCGATCTCGCTGGAAACGTCCAGCGCCACGTCCGACAAAAGCTTATCGTAGAGGTTATCATAAGCCTGATTCAGGGTGTGCAGGATGCCCGCAATATCCCGGCGGATGGCCTCCGCGTTCTCGCCCTGCTGGCTCTGCACGTCGTTGTAGGTGTGCAGGAGCTTGAGGGTGGTGGGGATATAGTATTCCGCAAAGCGGCGGGCCTTGGGCAGGCTCTCGGGGTGGGCTTCCAGCCAGGCACAGATGGACTCGGTGGTCTTCTGCATATGCTGCAGCTCCTCCACAGCCCGCTCATCCTCCATGAGCTCCTGCTCCTTCTCGAGCACCTGCGCAAAGCGGCGGGTCGTCTCGAGGTTCAGGGGGACTTCTCCGGCCTGTTCCGGCGCTTTTTCCGGTTCGGGCTGGGGCTGATTTTCCTGTGCAGCGCGGTAGTCCTCTGCCGTCAGGTAGAGCTTGTCGTTTTTCTCGTCCAGCCAGGCACTGAGCCAGCCCTTGTGGATGAATTTCCGCAGCATCTTGAGAGCCTTGGTCTTCTTTTTATGCGTCAGGTCGGCCAGCATGGAGAGGGACAGGCCCTTGTGCCAGTCGAAGCCCTCAGCGGTATCGGCGTAGAGCTCCAGGGTCTTGGCGGCCTTCATACGGGATGCGCCCGCTGCGGTCAGCCAGCCGAACACAGCGGTCACAGCCGCAGAGCACCACCCCGTCACCGCGATAGCACCCAGTGCGAGATCGCCGATGGCACTGAGGAACGTATCCGCGGTTTCGACGATCACGCCGCCGGACGTGAACGCCCCCGCCGTGCCAAAGCAGGCGATGGCCGTGATGCCGAAGATGACGGCGAAGGTGATGCCGGTCGCCAGCATGGCGACGCCTGCGCTGTGGCGCTTTTTCGCGCTGGTGCGGATATTCTCGATGGCCGTCGGTTCCGGCTTCTTCGCAAAGAAATTGCGCGCCCAGTCGGTCATCCCGCTGGCGCTGGCGCTGCTTCTGGCCTCCCCGGCCCGCTTCTGGTACTCCTGTTTTCCGGCCTGAAAGGCCCGGCCTGCCTCCGAGATGCCATAACCGGCGGCGTTCACCGCGGCGCGGCCCACATCCCACACACGGTCGCCGATCTCCTCGCCCCGGCCCTCAAAGCCGTGGCGGAAGGAGTCGGACATGGTGTCGCCCAGCTCGCGGAGCTGGCGTTCCAGCTCCTGCTGCACCTTACGGCCCTCGCCGTCCTGCGCCGTGCGGTCAAAATCGTTTTCACGATCAGTCATTCAACTTCTCACCCTTCTGCCGGGCTGTACCGGCTGATGATGGCGCGGGCCACCCGCAGGCCATCGACGGCGGCACTCATGATGCCGCCCGCATATCCGGCACCCTCGCCGCAAGGATACAATCCTGCCAGCTGGGCGCATTCAAAATTTTCTTCCCGTTTCAGCCGCACCGGGCTGCTGGTACGGGTCTCGAGGCCGGTCAGAATGGCCTCGGGGGCGGTGTAACCCGCAATTTTCCGCTCGTAAGCCCGCAGACCGGCCCGCAGGGTGTCGGCCAGTTCGGTCGGCAGCAGTGCGCCGAGGTCCGCAGCGACGACGCCCCGGTCATAGGTGGGCTGGACGCGGCCAATGTTCAGCCGGCCCCTGCCCTCCAAAAAGCTCTGGATGTTCTCCGCCGGGGCAGCATACTCTCCGCCGGGACGGCCTGCCGCATAGGCCCGGGCTTCCAGCTCCCGCTGGAAGGCGATGGCCTTCCGGGGGTCGTTGCCGAAGTCTTCACCGCCCACACTGACCACCACGGCCGCGTTGGCATTCCTGCCGCTGCGGGCGTGGTAGCTCATGCCGTTGGTCACGACGCGTCCCTTTTCGCTGGCCGAAGCCACCACCTGGCCGCCCGGACACATACAGAACGTATAAACGCACCGTTTTTCAACATGCTGCGAAAGCTGATATTCGCCGCGCGGCAGGGCCGGATGGCCCGCCGCCTCGTGGTAGAGGCTCTTTTCGATTTCCGATTGGAGATGCTCTGCCCGGAAGCCGACGCTGAAGGGCTTGCACTCCAGCACGAGGCCGCTGTCCATCAGCATCCCGAAGGTGTCGCGGGCCGAGTGGCCCACCGCGAACACCAGCGCCTCACAGGGGAACGCACCGTCCGTGGTCTGGATGCCGACGAGCTGGCCGTCCCGCCGCTCGAAGCCGGTGAGGGCTGTGTTGAAGTGGACTTCGCCGCCCAGCGACTCGATCTCTTTTCGAATCGAAGTGATGACGCCCCGCAGCAGGTCGGTGCCGACATGGGGCTTCTGCTGCCAGGCAATTTCCTTCGGCGCGCCGTGCTCGAGGAACACTTCGGTCACGAAGCCGCAGAGCTCGTCGCCGATGCGGGTGGTGAGCTTACCGTCCGAGAAGGTTCCGGCGCCGCCCTCGCCGAACTGGATGTTGGCGTTTTCGTCCAGCTCACCGGTGGTGGAGAAATGCTCCACGGCCTTGACGCGCTCATCCAGCGCCGGGCCGCGTTCCAGCACGATGGGCCGGTAGCCCTGACGGGCCAGCAGCAGCGCCGCAAAGAGGCCCGCCGGGCCGAGGCCGCAGACCACAGGCCGGTGCGTCAGCGGCAGAGTGCCGTTCTGCACCGAGAGATCGGTCTTGCCCCGGACGGTGACGCTGCGGGAAGCACCCGCACAGGCGGCCTCTTCCCTCTCCTCTTTCAGGGTCACGGCCACGGTGTACACCAGCTTGGGCTGGCCGTGGCGGGCGTCCACCGAGAGCCGGGCGATGCCCAGATGGCTCACCTTTCCCCGGGGGATGCGGGCGAGGCGGAGGGCTTTTTCGTAGGCCTGCGGCTCCCCGGCGGAGAGGGGCAGGCGAATATCATGGATCAGGATCATATACTCAGTTACTTTCTATCTTGCACTGCACCACATAGCTGCCCAGCGCAAAAATTTTGTCGTTGGCCGGCACATAGAGGCGGCAGGCGATGTTCTGCTGGCCGATGGCGACATAGAAGTCGTCGGCGTCGATCTCAATGACCACCTGTTCCGGATTCAGTGCTTCCAGCGAACCGGCCGGGCCGCAGAGGGTGACGTTCATCAGCCGCTCCGTCTCCACGGTCAGGGTGTAGGTGGAGGGCAGGTTGATGACCTGCACACAGCTGGCGGGCAGGTTCATGGTCTTGGTTTCCAGACGGGAGCTGTCGAAGCTGACCGTGATGCTGGAGATGTTGTCCAGCAGACGGATGCCGCTGGGCAGTTCGATGGGCATTTCGTACACCTTATCCAGTGCAAAGGTGGAAAGGTCGATGGTACCCACCGACAGGGTGGACAGACGGTCGATCTGGGACTCCGGGCCGGCCACATTGAGGGTCTTTTTGCTCAGGGAGTAGACCAGCACCGAGGGGTCAAAGTCGCGGGGCGCGTTGATAAAGCTGACTTCCACCGGCAGGGTGGCCAGCTTATACACCTGCAACGTGACCTCGACGCTGTCCGTTTCCAGAGTAGTATACTCAAATTCCACCTCTCTGCCGCTGCGGGTGTAAAAACGCAGGCTGGTGTCAAGAGTGACTGGGCTGGTCAGCTCGCCGTTGTAGGTCACCTCGGCGGTGCAGGTCTCCACCTGGCTCAGCTCAGTGCTGGGTCCGGAGAGAGTCACCGTCTCCTTCGAGATGTCGGTGCCGTAGAGGATATAGCCGTCTGCTATCTTCAGGTAATTCGTCGTCACCTGGATGGGCAGGGTCTTTTCTTCCACCACATCGAACACCACGTCCACGGTGTTGTCGCCGTCGATGGAGACGGATACACCGGTGAGCAGGGTGCTCTGGCTCCGCACCTGAAGGCGCAGGCTCTTTTCGCCGCTGTCGCGGACGCTGGACCAGTCGGGGTAGACGACAAAGTCGTTGGCCGACAGGCTGCCGATGGTGTAGCCGTCGCCGGAAAGTTTCAGGTTGACCGTTTTTTCCTCCGCATTGACGATGCTCAGGCCCCGGGAAGTGTAGGCAGCCGAATCATAGGTAAAGTCCACCGGAACATTATAGATGGTGGTGGTGGTGCCGGGCTGCACGACGATGGTGACAGCCATCCACGCGATGACTGCACCCAGCAAAGAAAGCAGGAGCCGGATGCGGCGGTCGTTCAGCAGATTGCGCTTGGGGGGTACGGCAGGCTTGCCGTTGTTCTGCTCAGTGCTCATTGCTGCTCATCCTCCTCCTTGTTGTTCACCCAGTTCAGCAGGCGCTTGCCCCGGGCCTTCCAGCCCTCGGCAGCGCTCTTCTCGCTGGCGGTCTCCTTGGGTATCATCTCATCCACCAGCCGGGTGTAAAGGGTCTGACGGTCAAAGTGGCGCATGAGTACACCGTTTTTCGCCATCGAGATGATGCCCGTCTCCTCGCTGACCACGATGGCGATGGCGTCGGAGTTCTCGGCGATGCCGAGGCAGGCGCGGTGGCGGGTACCCATGTCCTTGCCCAGGTCCAGGTTGTTGGAAAGGGGCAGCACACAGCCTGCGGCCTTGATGCGGCCATCCTCGATGATGGCTGCGCCGTCGTGGAGGGGGGTACCCTCGTAGAAGATGGTACCCAGCACCTCGAGGTTGACTGCGCTGTTCACGGGCGTGCCGGTGCGGACGATCTCAGAAAGGTTGGTGTTCCGTTCCAGCACGATGAGCGCGCCGGTCTTGGTCTCCGAAAAGCGCTCTGCCGCGTCGCAGATGGCGATGATGGCGCTGCGCCACGCGCCCTTGAGGCTGGTGTCGTTGTAGCGGTTTTTATTGAAGAAGCGATAGGCCCACTGGTCGGTCTGGCCCATCCGCTCCAGCGCACGCCGTATCTCGGGCTGGAACAGCACCACCAGCGTCAGCAGACCGACTTGCAGCAGCGAGTTGAGCAGCCAGGTGACAGTGCGCATATTCAGGATGTTCGCCACCAGATAGACCGCCATGACGATGAGCGCGCCCTTGGCCAGCTGGCCGGCGCGGGTGCGGTTGACGAAGCCCAGCAGCTGGTAGATGAGGAACGCGATGATGAGGATGTCCAGCAGGTCTACCAGCTTGAAGGTCTGGAAGTTTGCTACGATAGAGTTCAGAGTCATGGGTCACATTCTCCCGTTCACACTGCTTCGATGAGGGCGACGGCGTGGGCCGCGATGCCCAGCCCCTCGCCGGTAAAGCCCAGATGCTCCTCGGTGGTGGCTTTGACGCTCACGGCGTCCACCGGCATCCCGAAAGCCTCGGCCAGCTTTGCCCGCATGGCCGGGATGTGGGGGGCCAGCTTCGGGCGCTGGCAGAGGATGGTGGCGTCGATGTTCTCGATGCGCCAGCCGTGCTCGGTCATGATTTCTGCCACACGGCGGGCCAGCATGAGGCTGTCGGCCCCGGCGTACTCTTCCGCCGTATCGGGGAAGTGCTGGCCGATGTCGCCCAGCGCCGCTGCGCCCAGCACGGCGTCCATGACCGCGTGGGCCAGCACGTCGGCGTCCGAGTGGCCCAGCAGGCCCTTTTCATACGGCACTTCCACGCCGCCCAGGATGAGCTTGCGGCCCTCCACCAGACGGTGGACGTCGTAACCATGACCAATGCGCATTTTCTTTCCTCCGTTCTCGGTCCGGGGCAGGTCCTCCCGGGTGGTTATCTTGATGTTTGCGTAGTCGCCCTGTACCAGCTCCACCGGACGGCCCGTCAGCTCGAACAGGCTGCAGTCGTCGGTGACGAGGCGGGCGCTGGCCTCGTCCAGTTCATCCAGCGCCGCCAGATAGGCGGCCCGGTCGAAGCACTGGGGCGTCTGCACCGCATAAAGGGTGCTGCGGTCAGGGGTGTTCTCCACCATGCAGCCTTCCGGCACAGTCTTGCCGCTTCCGCCCTTCGCCTGCTTGATGGTGTCCTTCACCGGCACTGCCGGGGCGGCGGCACCGCAGCGGGCAGCGGCCGCTATCGTGTCGGCGATAACGCTCTGGCTCACAAAGGGCCGGGCCGCGTCGTGGACGGCCACCAGTCTGCCGTGGGCAGCGGCCACGCCGCTGCGGGCGCTCTCGGCGCGGGTCGAGCCGCCCTTCACCAGCCGCACCGGCTTTTTGCAGCGGGCAGCAGCCCGCTGGGCATTCTCACTGGACGCGCCGGTCACGATCACCAGCTCGTCCACCTCCGGACACTCGTCAAAGGCCCGGACGCTCCGCTCCAAGACGGTCTCACCGCCCAGATCGAAGCTCAGTTTATCAAATCCCATCCGGGTGGAAGAACCCGCCGCCACCAGGACTGCCGTTACACGATGTTCCAATTTCTTACACCTGCCCCATTTTATTCCTGCCCTGCGCCGCACTGCACAGAGCATATTATTATTCATTGAATATTATAGCGTATCCACCCACAAACTGCAACTGCCCGCACCCATCAAAAATGCCCCCGTGCAGCACTTTTGGCGCTGTACGGGGGCATAAATTTTCTATGAAATTTCTGCGTTATGCGAGGATGGGCTCGATGGCAGCTGCCAGAGCATCCTTCTGAGCCTGAGCCTCGGCCAGGTCCTTGCCCAGAGTGGTGAAGTAGGTCTTGATTTTCGGCTCAGTGCCGGAGGGACGGACGACCACGGTAGCGCCGTTGTCCAGAGAGTAGATAAGGACGTTTGCGGCGGGCAGGCCGGTCTCTTCGGGCTTCTTGTAGTCGGTGATTTTGACCACCTTGTGGCCGGCCAGCTCGGTGAGGGGCTTGTCACGCAGCTTCTGCATGATGGAGGCCATCTTCTCCATGCCGGTCAGGCCGGGGAACTCGAAGCTGTCCACCTTGTTCAGGTAGCGGCCATATTCCTTGTAGATCTCTTCCAGACGCTCCTTGATGGAGGAACCGATGCTGCGGTAGTAAGCGGCCATCTCGCAGATGAGCATGGAGCCGATGACGGCATCCTTGTCACGGACATAAGGACCGGCCAGATAGCCGTAGCTCTCCTCGAAGCCGAAGATGAAGCGGTCCACTTCACCGGCAGCTTCCAGATTTGCGATCTGGTCGCCGATCCACTTGAAGCCGGTCAGCACGCTGCGCATCTCAACGCCGTAGTGGGCGGCGATGGCATCGGCCAGCGGGGTGGAGACGATGGACTTGACGGCGACGGGGTCCTTGGGCATGGTACCCTTCTCGATGCGGCCAGCGCAGATGTAATCCAGCAGCAAAGCGCCCATCTCGTTGCCGGAGACCAGCTCATAGCTGCCGTCCGGACACTTCATGGCGATACCCACGCGGTCAGCGTCGGGGTCGGTGGCCAGCATCAGGTCGGCGCCGGTCTTGGTGGCGAGGTCGAGGCCCAGCTTCAGAGCCTCGAAGATCTCAGGGTTGGGGTAGGAGCAGGTGGTGAAGTAGCCGTTGGGGTACTCCTGCTCCGGCACGATGGTGATGTCGGTGATGCCTATGTCGTTCAGAACGTGGGTGACCGGCACCAGACCAGAACCGTTCAGCGGGCTGTAGACCAGCTTCAGGCCGGCGGTCTTGCACAGGCCCGGGCGCACCTGACGTGCCTCAATGGCGGCGTAGAGGGCGTTCTTGCAGTCGTCGCCCACAAAGCGGATGAGGCCCTGCTCGACGCCTTCGGCAAAGGAGATGTACTTTGCGCCGGTCAGGACATCGGTCTTCTGGATCTCGTCATAGACGATGGCGGCGGCGTCATCGGTCATCTGGCAGCCGTCGGGGCCGTAGGCCTTGTAGCCGTTGTACTTGGCGGGGTTATGAGAAGCGGTGACCATGATGCCCGCATTGCACTCATAGTAACGGGTGGCAAAGCTCAGGGCCGGGACAGGCATCAGAGCATCATAAATGCGCACCTTGATGCCATTTGCGGCCAGAACGCCGGCGGCAGTCTTGGCAAAGACGTCGCTCTTCAGGCGGCTGTCATAGCTGATGGCCACGGTCTGATTGCCGCCCTGGGTCTTGACCCAGTTTGCCAGACCCTGGGTGGCCTGACGCACGACGTAGATGTTCATGCGGTTGGTGCCAGCGCCCAGCACGCCGCGCAGGCCGGCGGTGCCGAACTTCAGTGCAACGGCAAAGCGGTCCTTGATCTCGTCGTCGTTTCCCTCGACCTTAGCCAGCTCCGGCTTCAGATCTGCGTCCTCCAGATCCGCTGCCAGCCAGCGCTTATACTCATCCTGATACATATTGCACACCTTACCTTTGTAATTTTTGACCATAATGGACAAATTCATCCAAGTCTACTTATAATATAAGCTTTTATACGCTTTGTGTCAATTCAGGATTATGTACCAAGTTTTCCCCCTCAAAACCAGCAAATGCCACAAATCGTGCAGGCTTTCCGTTCTCCTGCTGCCCATTTGCAGCCGTGCAGGGCCAGTACACCTGCCCTGCGTCGTCCAGTACATCCAGCCAGTGGCCCAGCCCTACTCCATTTTCGCACAGATACCGCATCAGGGACATCAGCCGCCCGAAGTCGCCCACCGGGCAGATGACCTGCTCCGTGACACACTCTTCTCCCTGCTGCCGCCGCACTGCCAATACAACTCCCTCTTCCTCTACGCTTGCGCTGTAGTACAGCGTGTGTGCAATTTGAAAGCCTTCGATACTGGAATAGGGCCTGGTGTAACAGCAGTACTCTTTCGCAACCATAAGATTCTTCCTCCAATCGCAGATAGCCCGCGTTTCGTTGACATCTCACATGCCCTCTAATATAATAGATTCAAACAGAAAATTGTGTCGAACTTGGGCATCTGCGCCCTATCTTTACCATTTCTTAGTCAGTTCTTGGCCAACCATTTCATTCATTTTGTCTGCTATCTTGGAATAAATTTCGCAGCATCGTAAAAATCCATCGTTCCCTTTTATGGATGGTTTCTGCCGCCCCATCGGGCAGAAAGGAGCGCCCATGTACGCAGTCCTCAAGAGCTTCGGCCTCAAGGGCCTCAACGGCTTTCCCGTGGAAGTCGAGGCCGACATCTCGGGCGGGATGCCCGCCCTCTCCATCGTCGGCCTGCCGGACTCCGCCGTCCGGGAGAGCGGCGACCGCGTCCACGCAGCCCTGAAAAATCTGGGCTTCAAGTGGCCTGACCGCCGCATCACCATCAACCTTGCTCCCGCCGACGTCCGCAAGACCGGCCCGGTGTATGACCTGCCCCTGCTGCTGGCGGTGCTGGCCGCTTCCGGGCAGCTGGAGCCGCCGCCGAAGGACACGGCCTTTCTGGGGGAGCTGGCGCTGGACGGCAGTCTCCGCCCGGTGTCCGGCGTCCTGCCCATGGCGCTGGAAGCTGCCGCCGGCGGTGTGCGGGCGCTCTATGTCCCCGCCGAGAACGCTGCCGAAGCCGCTGAGGCCTGCGGAAGCGAAATGCAGGTCTACCCTGCAGCAACGGCCCGTCAGGTCGTGGACGCACTGCGGGGCATCCAGCCCATTTCTCCCACGGCTCCAGTTCCCTTCGACCCTGCCGATGCGTGGAGCCACGTTCCCGATTTCGCTGACGTCTGCGGCCAGCCGCTGGCCCGCCGGGCAATGGTCATCGCGGCTGCGGGCGGACACAACGTCCTGCTCGTCGGTGCTCCCGGCACCGGCAAATCCATGCTGGCCCGCCGCCTGCCCGGCATCCTGCCACCCCTGACCCGGGAAGAAGCCGTGGAGACGACGAAAATTTATTCCATCGCCGGGCAGATGCCCGCAGGCCGGGGCCTCGTGACGGCACGGCCTTTCCGCAGCCCCCACCACTCGGCCAGTTCGGCTGCGCTGGCGGGCGGCGGGGCGCAGTTCCGCCCCGGCGAGTGCAGTCTGGCCAACTGCGGCGTCCTCTTCCTCGACGAACTGCCCGAGTTCTCCCGCGAGAGCCTCGAAGTGCTGCGCCAGCCCCTCGAGGACGGCTGCATCACGGTCAGCCGAGCCGCCGGAAGCGCCACTTATCCCAGCCGCTTCCAGCTCGTCGCCGCCATGAACCCCTGCAAATGCGGCTACTACGGCCACCCTACCCGGGCCTGCACCTGTTCGCCCAGCGCGGTGCGGCAGTACCGCAGCCGGGTGTCCGGCCCGCTGCTGGACCGCATCGACCTCTGCATCGAGATGGACCCGGTGGCCTTCGATGAACTGCATAGTGCTGCCCCTTCCGAGAGCAGCGCCGAGCTGCGGAAACAGGTCCTTGCTGCCCGGGCCATCCAGGCCCAGCGGTACGCTGCTCCCGGCTACGAGGATGTGCGCTGCAACGCCCAGCTCACCGCCGGGCAGGTGCGGCGCATCTGCCGGATGACCCCCGCTGCTGAACAGCTCCTGCGGGCCTCCTACGAGACGCTGGGCCTTTCGGCCCGCGCCCACGACCGCATCCTCCGGGTGGCCCGCACCATTGCCGACCTCTCCGGCAAGCGCCTCCTCGACGAGGATTCGCTGCTCGAGGCTCTGCAATACCGTGCGCAGGAAAAGGTCGATCTGACGTTCTGATACAGACAAAAATCCCCCGGCTGGACCGGGGGATTTTTTGCGTTATAAAACTTTTAGAATCTTCTCCACGTATCGGGCAGGAAGAGCACCAGCATCGGGAAAATTTCCAGACGACCGGCCAGCATATCGAAGATGAGCACCAGCTTTGCGAAGTTGGAGTAGGCCCCGAAGTTCATCATGGGACCCACCTGATTGAGGCCGGGGCCGATGTTGTTCAGGGTAGCGGCGATGGAGGTGAAGTTCGTCACCATGTCAAAGCCGTCCAGACTTACGAGCATGAAACTCGCCGCAAAGATGAAGATGTAGGCCGCCACAAAGACGTTGGTGGTGCGGATGGTCTCATGATTGACCAGCTTGCCGTCCATCCGGACAGGGGCTACCACCTGCGGGTGGAGGGCCTGTTTCAGCTCCTTGCCCAGCGTCTTGCCCAGCAGGAGGAATCGGCTGACTTTGATGCCGCCGCCAGTGCTGCCCGCGCAGGCACCCACGAACATCAGCAGCACCAGTACCTCTTTTGCCAGCGTGGGCCAAAGGTCGAAATCACAGCTGGAAAAGCCGGTGGTGGTAATGATGGAGCCGACCTGGAAGGCCGCATGGCGCAGCGCCTCGCCGAAGGTGCCGTAGAGGCTGCGGATGTTCACCGTGATGACGGCCACCGCCGCCAGAATGATGGCGAGATAGGCGCGGACTTCCTCGCTGGACGCTGCGCGGCGGAACCGGCGCAGCAGCAGCAGCAGGAAATACGCGTTGAAGTTGACGCCGAAGAGGATCATAAAGATGGTCACGACCCACTGGATGTAGGGCGAGAAGCTGGCAAAGCTGTCGTTCTTGAAGCCGAAGCCGCCAGTACCCGCCGTGCCAAAGGCCGTGAGCAGAGAGTTGAACACATTCATTCCGCCCGCCAGCAGGAAGCAGAACTCCACCACCGTGAGCGCGAAATAGATGCCGTACAGGATCTTGGCCGTAGACTGCACCTTCGGCACCAGCTTGTCCACCTGCGGGCCGGGGCTTTCCGCCTTCATCAGGTTGACGTGGGAGCCGCCGGTCAGGGGCAGCAGGGAGAGCAGGAACACCAGAACGCCCATGCCGCCGATCCAATGGGTGAAGCTGCGCCAGAACAGGATGCCGTTGGGCAGGCCCTCCACACCGGGCAGGATGCTGGCACCGGTGGTGGTGAAGCCCGAAACGGTCTCAAACATAGCGTCCACGGGATTCGGGATGCAGCCGGTGAGGACGAACGGCACTGCACCCATGATACTGATGGTGATCCAGCTCAGGGCGGTGGCCGCAAAGCCCTCCCGCATATAGAACACCTTGCTGCGGGGCTTGATGGTCCGCAGGGCAAAACCCAGCGCCGCACTGATGGCCGCCGTCAGCAGGAACACGCCCATGACGGCCCACTCAGCGTAGATGAGGCTCGTCACCGCCGGGAGCAGCAGCAGTGTCCCCTCTATCATCAGGATGTAGCCCAGCAGACGAAAGACGATCGCATAATTCATACGTCCTGTCCCCCGTTACTCTTCCACGATGTCCCGCAGGTCGTGCAGGCCGTGTTCCAGCGTGACGACGATGACGTTGTCGCCCACCTGGATCTGGTCGCCGCCGCGGGGGATGAGGATATGGTCGCCGCGGGTGATGCAGCAGAGCAGCAGATTCTTTTTCAGATGCAGCTGGCTCAGCGGCACGCCGGTGGCCCGGCTCTCCTCATGGACAGTGAATTCCAGCGCTTCCACGCGGTCGTCGAGGATGCGGTAAAGGGTCTTGATGTTGTTGCCGGCCTCGTTCTGCAGAGCGCGGACGTACTGCACGATGTAGTCGCAGGTCATGTACTTGGGGTAGACGATGCTGCCCAAATCGAGCCCGGCCAGAATATCGTCGAACTCGAGGCGGTTGATCTTCGTAACCAGCTTGCCCCTGGAGTGCTTTTTCGCAAACAGGGTCAGCAGCACGTTTTCTTCGTCGATGTTGGTCAGAGCCACGAAGGCTTCGGTGGATTCCAGACCTTCCGAGAGCAGGAAGTCGCGGTTGGAGCCGTCCTCGTTCAGTATCTGTGCCTCCGGCAGGGACTCGGCCAGAACATTGCAGCGGGCCGGGTCCCGCTCGACGATGCGGACGCGGACGTGATTTTCCAGCAGCTCCTGGCTCAGGTAATAGGCGATGGCACCGCCGCCCACGATGAGGGCGTTGCGCACCGGCCGCACCGGCATATTGATACGCTGGAAGAACTCGTGGGCCTTCTCCTGCGTGGCGAGGAAGGTGACCTGGTCGCCGTTCTGCAGCACAAAGTTACCGTTGGGGATGATGACCCCGCCGTCACGCTCCACCGCGCAGACCAGAATGTCGCTCTTGAGGCGGGTGGTGATCTCATGGATGGCCACGCCGTCCAGCCCCTGCTGTTCGGTCAGCGCAAACTTGATGAGCCGCACACGTCCACCCGCGAAGGTATCGATCTTGCTTGCGCCCGGGAACCGCAGCAGGTGGGAAATTTCCTTTGCCGCTGCCATTTCAGGGTTGATGATGGCCGAGATGCCGATCTGCTTTTTGATAAAGTCCAGCTCATGGCTGTAAGACGGGTTGCGCACGCGGGCGATGGCGTGGCAGTGGCCCGCCTTTTTGGCGAACATGCAGCACAGCAGGTTCAGCTCGTCCGAGCCGGTGACTGCGATGAACACGTCCGCTTCCTCCACGCCCGCCTCGGACAGGGTGGTGATGGACGAGCCGTTGCCGAGAATGCTCATCACATCGTAGGACTCCCCGATATGCTCCACACGTGCCTTGTTCGTATCGATAACGGTCACGTTGTGACCCTCTTCACTGAGCTGCCGCGCCAGCGCTGTGCCGACCTTGCCGCCGCCCACCAAAACGATCTTCATAGAATAACCCTTTCTCTTCTCCTGCGCCGTCTGGGCGCTATTGAGTAGATTATACCACATCTCGGGCAAAACATCTACAAAATCAGCCCTTCTGTCGGCTTTATCCAACCACAAAGCGCAGTTTTGGTGGAAAAACGGCCCCGGAACACACAGATCCCGGGGCCGTTCTCAGCGATTCAGGTATTTCAGTACCGCTCCACGCCGTCCTTGGTGACGAGGGCGTAGACCAGCGGGGCTTCCTCGGGCTTTTCGGGGCCGTAGACGAGGCCGCTGCGGTACTCGGCGGCGGCGTCGTCGAACTTATCCGCCGCGCCGTAGAAGGTGGCAAGGCTCTCGCCCTTGTGGACGTAGTCGCCGCGCTTCTTGTGGAGGGTGATGCCGGCGGCGAAGTCCAGCGGGTCGCCCTTCTTCTGACGGCCTGCGCCCAGCAGAACGCTGGCGGAGCCGATCTTCTCGGCGTCGTTGGCGACGATGTAGCCGTCTTCTTCGGCCAGCAGCTCATAGCTGGCGGCGGGCTTCTCGAAGAGGCTGTAGTCGTCCAGAACGCGGGTGTCGCCGCCCTGAGCCGCGAACATCTCCTTGCACTTTGCAAAGGCAGAACCGTCCGCGATAGTGGCTTCGGCCATGGCGCGGCACTCGGCGGGAGACCCCTTGTCGGCCAGCACCAGCATATTCGCAGCCAGCTGCAGGCAGACCTCGGTCAGGTCGGCGGGGCCGTGGCCCTTGAGCACGTCCATGCTCTCCATGACCTCGAGGCTGTTGCCAATGTTGTGGCCCAGCGGGGTGTCCATATCAGTGATCATAGCAGCGACGCGGCGGCCATGATGGGTGCCGATAGAGACCATCAGCTTGGCCAGCTCGATGCTCTGCTCCACGGTCTTCATGAACGCACCGGTGCCGGTGGTGACGTCCAGCAGGATAGCGTCCGAGCCGGAGGCCAGCTTCTTGGACATGATGCTGGACGCGATGAGGGGGATGCAGCTGACGGTTGCGGTGACGTCGCGGAGGGCGTACATCTTCTTATCTGCCACGGCGATGCCCTCGCTCTGGCCAATGACCGACAGGCCGATCTTATTCACCTGTGCAAAGAACTCCTCCTGCGAGAGGGCAGTCTTTGTGCCGGGGACGCTCTCCATCTTGTCGATGGTGCCGCCGGTATGGCCGAGGCCGCGGCCGCTCATCTTGGCAATTTTGACGCCGCAGGCCGCGACGATGGGCGCGATGACCAGTGTGGTCTTGTCGCCCACGCCGCCGGTGGAGTGCTTGTCCACCTTGATGCCCGGGATGGGCGAAAGGTCTACCATGACGCCGCTGTGGGCCATCACGTCGGTCAGCTCAGCAGTCTCCTCGTCGGTCATGCCGCGCAGATAAACTGCCATCATCCAGGCCGCCATCTGGTAATCGGCCACCTCGCCGCTGACGAAGCCGTTGACGATGGCTTCCAGCTCCTCGCGGCTGTGTGTGCCGCCGTCCCGCTTCTTGGCGATCAAATCGTAAATGCGCATAAGGTCACGCTCCTAAATCGTATTCTTCGCCGACGGCCCGGGCCGCACTGCCCCGCCTCCGGCAATAGTATGACATTGTAATTCAAGTATAGCAAATTTTCCCGCAAAAGCAAGCGCCGTTTTGTGGAATCTGTTGAAAAAAAGCAAAAAGGGCGCAGCCGCCCGGAAAAGCAGCTGCGCCCGGAAAATACGCTCGAATCAGCGGGAACCCTTGTCGTAGGGGATACCCTCGGCCTTGGGAGCCATGCTGTTCTTGGAGGTGAAGGCCAGAATAACCATGGATGCCACGAAGGGCATCATGTTGTAGATGTTGCTGGACCAGTGGAGCTGTGCGAGGAAGGTGGAGTCGGCGATGTTGGCCAGACTCTTGAACACGGCAAAGAACATGGCTGCGCCGCAGATGTTGAAGGGCTTCCACTGACCAAAGATCATAACGGCCATGGCAAGGAAGCCTGCACCGGCCACGCCGACCTCGAAGTTCCAGGTCTGGACGGGAGGCACGATATAGGCCAGACCGCCGATAGCACCCAGAGCGCCCGAGATGACGACACCGGCATAACGCATCTTGTAGACGTTGATGCCCACAGAGTCCGCAGCCTGAGGATGCTCGCCGCAGGCGCGCAGACGCAGGCCGAAGCGGGTCTTGTACAGCACGATGTAGCTGATGATGAGCAGTGCGATGCCCAGCGGGACAAAGATGCTCAGCTCCAGGCCGCCGATGCTGAACAGGAAAGGCTTGTTGGAGTAGTTCAGCTTGGCGCTGCCGCTGTCGCTGAAGTTCTTGGAGATGACCACAGCCACCGCCGTCGCCAGCAGATTCAGGGCCGTGCCGCCGATGGTCTGGTCCGCTTTCAGGTTGATGGACGCGAAGGCCAGCAGCAGGCTGTAGACCATGCCGGCGATAGCAGCCGCCAGCACAGCGATGATCACGGTGGCGAAAGCCGGCAGGTCCGCGGGCAGCATGGTGAGGGTGAGGACACCCGCCACACCGCCGATGACCATGATGCCTTCCAGTGCGATGTTGATGATGCCGGAGTGCTCACTGAACATACCGCCCAGAGCGACCAGCATCAGCACGATGCCATACAGCAGAGTATACTTGATGAGAAGCAGCATATCACTTGCCCTCCTTCTTGGTTTCGGTCTTAGCAGGGGCAGGCTCTGCATTCACGTTGGTCTTGTCCGCATTCTTGAACAGCATGGAGTGGATCTTGCCGCGGAACAGCATGGAGAATGCGCACAGGTAGATGATGATGCCGCTGATCAGGTCGGAGATCTCGGTGGGATAATACTTGGTGGACAGGAAGGAGCCGCCGACCGAGATGTGGGAGATGAAGAGAGCGGAGAAGATGGTGCCGATGGGGTTGGAGCTTGCCAGCAGGGCCACAGAGATACCGTTGAAGCCCATGGCCGGCAGGCTGGTGGAGTTCAGCGGGTTCCACTGAGAGACATTGGACAGGTAGTAGAGTCCGGCGCCGAAGCCTGCCAGAGCGCCTGCAATAGCCATGGAGAGGATGATGTTCTTCTTCTCGTTGATGCCGGCGTAGCGGGCGGCGCTCTTGTTCAGGCCGACGGCCTTCAGCTCATAGCCAAAGGTGGTCTTGTTCAGGATGACCCAGATCAGAATGGCGACTGCCGCAGCGAGGAAGATCGCGATGGTGGTGCTGTTGGTCTGGAACATCTTGTTCAGGCCAAAGTCCGGGATGAGGGACTTGGACAGTTCGGCGCTCTTTCCGAGGTTCAGGGTACGGGTGTTGCGCACGTCGTACATGGGGCCGGTGCCGTTCTGGTAGATAAGCTCATTGACCAGATACAGGCCGATCCAGTTGAACATGATGGAGGTGATGACCTCGTTGATGTTGAAGTAAGCCTTGAAGAAGCCGGGGATAGCGCCCCAGATGCCGCCGAGGATGGTGGCGACGATCAGGCAGACATACCAGGGCATCTTGAGCATGATGGCACAGTAGAGTGCGCCGTAAGCGCCCAGCGTGTACTGACCGGCAGCGCCGATGTTGAACAGGCCGGTCTTGAAGGCGAAGGCCACGGACAGACCGGTCATGATGAGGGGTGCCGCGTTGGCCAGCTCCTTGCCTACGCCGTAGGGCGCATCATGGAAGCCGCCCTTGACGATGCGGACAAAGCCGTCGCCCCATGCGTGGGCCGGGTTGATAGCCAGCAGCACGAGGAAGCCCACAGCCATGCCGATGACGATGCACAGCAGCGCGGCCAGCACACTGGTGATGGAGCTGTTGAGGTTGCTGTGGGAAAGTTTTTTCTTGTTCATTTATTTGCTCTCCTTTCCCTGCTTGCGTGCGCCGGCCATGTAGAGGCCCAGCTCCTGCACAGTGGTGGTCTTGGGGTCGAACTCGCCCACGATCTCGCCCTCGTACATGACGAGGATGCGGTCGGACAGGTTCATGACCTCATCCAGCTCGAGGCTGACCAGCAGGACAGCTTTGCCCTTGTCGCGCTCGGCGACGATCTGGCGGTGGATGTATTCGATCGCGCCGACATCCAGGCCGCGGGTGGGCTGAACAGCCACCAGCAGCTTGGGGTCTTTGTCGATCTCGCGGGCGATGATGGCCTTCTGCTGGTTGCCGCCGGACATGCTGCGCACGATGGTGGAGCTGCCCTGACCGCTGCGGACGTCGTACTGAGCGATGAGCTTATCGGAGTACTCGCGGACTTTATCGGACTGGATGAAGCCGCCCTTCTGGAACTCGGGCTGCCAGTAGCGCTGGAGCACCATGTTGTTCTCGAGGCTGTAATCCAGCACCAGACCGTGCTTGTGGCGGTCTTCGGGGATGTGGCTCATGCCGTCCTTCGAGCGCTGACGGATGCTCTCGCGGGTGATGTCCTTGCCGTCCAGCGTGATCTTGCCGCCCGACAGTTTTTCGAGACCGGTGAGTCCATAGACGAGCTCGGTCTGGCCGTTGCCCTCGATGCCCGCCAGACAGACGATCTCGCCTGCGTGGACCTGGAAGGTGACGTCCTTGACGGAGTCCTTCTTGCGCTGGTCGTTGTGGATAGTGACGCCCTCCACGTCCAGCACGACATCGCCCGGGTGAGCGGGCTTTTTATCGACCTGAAGCTGGACGTCACGGCCGACCATCATGCGGGAAAGCTCTTCCTTGGTGGTGTCCTTGATGTCCACGGTACCCATATACTTGCCCTTGCGCAGGACGGTGCAGCGGTCGGCGACCGCCATGATCTCGTTGAGCTTGTGGGTAATAAAGAGGATGGACTTGCCCTCCTTCTTGAACCCGCGCATGATCTCCATCAGCTCGTCGATCTCCTGCGGGGTCAGCACAGCGGTGGGTTCGTCGAAGATGAGGATCTCATTGTCGCGGTAGAGCATCTTCAAAATCTCCACGCGCTGCTGCATACCGACCGAAATATCACTGATAAGCGCATCGGGGTCAACACGCAGGCCGTACTTCTCGCTCAGGGCCACGACCTTCTTGCGGGCCTCGGCCTTCTGCAAAAAGCCCAGCTTGTTGGGCTCCACGCCCAGAATGATGTTGTCCAGCACGCTGAAGCACTCCACCAGCTTGAAGTGCTGGTGGACCATACCGATGCCCAGTGCATTTGCATCGTTGGGGTTGCGGATGGCGACCTCCTTGCCGTTTTTGAGGATCTTACCCTCCTCCGGCTGATACAGGCCGAACAGCACGCTCATCAGGGTGCTTTTGCCTGCGCCGTTCTCGCCCAGCAGGGCATGGACCTCACCTTTGCGCAGCTGCAGGGTAATGTCGTCGTTTGCCTTGATGCCCGGGAACTCCTTGGTGATATGGAGCATCTCGATCACAAAATCCTCTGCCAATCTGCTCACTCTCCTTTCGTGTCCAAGCGACACTTATACTACTGTAATGACCATTATACCGTATTTTTGCTGTTTTGCACACTTCTTTTTGAAAATTTAGTGTTTTGCTATATCATGAGTATTACTTTTGTGCATTTCGACGGACATTCCTTCATCGTCTTGAAAAAGCATACAAAAAAGGCGGGACGCCCTTTGCAGAGCGCCCCGCCCGGGAAAGCCTTGATTACTGGATGTAGTTGACGGTGGTGAACTCGCTGACGGTGGGCTTGGTGCTGTCGTCAGAGCTGTTGTCCACAACGATCTCGCCGCTCTTGATCTTGCTCTTCAGAGCCTCATACTCGTCGGTGGTGAAGGTCTCGAAGTTCCAGCTGTCAGCATCGGTGGGCAGGCCGATGTAGTCGCCGTCCTCCAGACCGAAGTTGCCGTTGGAAGCAGCGATGTCGCTCCAATCGCCTGCCTCGATGTCGGACAGAGCAGTGTTGACAGCCTCGGTCAGGCCCTTCATTGCAGAGGTGATGAAGGGGTTGTAAGCGAAGGAGCCGTCTGCCACGCCGTTGACACCGATGTAGTTCTGGTCAACGTCAACGCCGACGACATAGCCGTTGTTCTTCAGAGCAGCCTCAACAGCGGAGGTGTAGATGCCGCCGCCGCAGGCGAAGACGACCTGCGTGCCGTTGGAGTACCAGCCCTCCATACGGGAGGTGATGTTTGCATCGCCGTAGAACTGGCCGCCGTAGAAGTAGTTGATGTCGATGTTGGTGCCAAGCTCCTTAGCAGCAGCGTCAGCGCCCTGCACGTAGCCGTAGCCGTAACGGATGACAGCGGGGACAGCCATGCCGCCGAGGAAGCCCAGCTTGGTCTTGCCGTCCTTAACGACAGCGTAGCCAGCCAGATAACCTGCCTGCTCCTCCTTGAAGGTGATGCAGTAGCAGTTTGCGGGGATGGCGTCGGTGCCGATGTCGCCCTGGGTGACATCGATAGCGATGAACTTGACATCGGGGTACTGGTCAGCAGCCCATGCCAGAGAAGCGCCGTACAGGTAGCCGACGCAGACGATGACGTCAGCGCCATCGTTGACAGCCTGACGGATCATGGTCTCGCGATCCTCATCGGAAGCGTCTGCCTCGGGGATGTAGTACTGGCAGTCATCGCCCATGTAGCCGGAAACAGCGGTCCAGCAGGCCTGGTTGAAGCTCTCATCGTCGATGGTGCCGGTGTCGCAGGTCAGAGCGACCTTCACGATCTTCTCGCCGCCCTCAGCGGTGGAAGCGGCTGCGCTGGTGGAGGCAGCTGCAGAGGAAGCAGTGGAAGAAGAAGAACCGCCGCAGGCAGTCAGAGCAGCGGCAGCAGCAGCGGCGCCAGCCACTGCCAGGAAGTTACGACGAGAAATCATCATAATGAAAACTCTCCTTTTATTTTAATCAAAATCGCGTTTTGTTGACGAAATGTGCACACTTGCACATTTACTGGCTCAAGTATAGCGGGAAGAAGTGACAGATGCAAGCCTTTTCCGATTACAAAACATTTACAATTATTTTATCAAAATTGTATAAAAATCACACTTATCCCGGAAGATCCGCTCCACCCGGCCTTTTTCGCGCAGCTGCGTTCAGTCTTCCACAGCCTTGTTGCCTGCCACGTTGGAGGGGCCGAAGCCGAAGGGCAGCAGCTCGTCCATGCTGCGCTCGATGAAATCGTCCGGGCTTTTTGCCATGATGACATTCAGCTCCGGGCCGCCGAACTCGAACAGTGCCTGACGGCAGACGCCGCAGGGCGAGGTGATCTGCTTGTTGACTTCGCCCCGGCGCGCACCCACCACGGCGATGTCGGTGAATCTGGTCACGCCCTCGGCCACAGCCTTGAACAGGGCCGTCCGCTCGGCGCAGCTGGTGGGGGTAAAGGCGGCGTTCTCCACGTTGCAGCCGGTGAAGATGCGGCCATCCTCGGCGCGCAGGGCCGCACCCACCATAAAGTCGCTGTAAGGCGTGTAAGCTCTCTCCCTGGCCGCAAGGGCCATCCGGATGAGCTCCTGCTTTTCTTCCAGAGTCAGTTTTGTCATGGTCGGTTCTCCTTTTTGCAATTTGTAGATATAGCGTTCTTCGTCCTGTGGGACGAAGCTGTTTTTGTTGATCCAAGTATAAATCATTCTTTTCAGAAGTGCAAGCAAAGCCGCCGCCTCTGCGTCGAAAAAGAGAGCCGCTGCAACTACAGCGGCCCTCTTTGATCCAAAAAGTTCTTAGTACTCCGCGCCCAGTGCGACCTTCATCATATCGGTGAAGCTCTTCTGGCGCTGCTCTGCGGTGGTGATCTCCGGGGAGACAAAGCTGTCGGAGATGGTCAGCAGGCAGGCAGCGTTCTTGCCCAGCACCTCGGCGTTGGCGAACAGAGCAAAGCTCTCCATCTCCACGCAGAGGCAGCCGCGCTCGTCGCGCAGCAGCTCCCAGTAGGTGGGCTTTGCGTCGGAAGGCTGACGGTAGAAAACGTCGGAGGAGTGGATGTTGCCCTCGATGAGCTTGATGCCCTGCTTCTTGGCGGAGGCGCGCAGCTTGTCATTCAGCTCCTCGCTGGGGAAGGTGATGTCGTGGTCGTTTCCGCTCTGGACGCGGGCATAGTTGGACTCACTGACCGCACCGGTAGCCAGCACGGTGTCGAACAGCTTGGCGTCGGCAGTGTAGCTGCCGGCGGAGCCGATGCGGATGATGTTGTCCACATCGTAGAACTTGAACAGCTCGTAGGAATAGATGCCGATGGAGGGCATACCCATGCCGCTGCCCATCACGCTGATGGGACGGCCCTCGTAGGTGCCGGTAAAGCCCAGCATCCCGCGGACACCCGTCACCTGACGGACATCCTTCAGGAAGGTGTCAGCAATGAACTTTGCGCGCAGGGGGTCGCCCGGCATCAGGACAGTCTTTGCGAAATCGCCCTTTTCGGCGCTGATGTGAGGAGTAGCCATAATAATTATCTCCTTTTTATGAATTTTATCTAGGCAGCGGAGCCCGCCGCCTTGCGTTACCCAAAAGCTTTTTTCATTCCGCTGAATGTCAGCCGACATGCCAAAGCCTCCCCTTTTTAGGGGAGGTGGCGCGCCGCAGGCGTGACGGAGAGGTTTATTTCTTCCCCGGGAATACGTTCTGTGGGGGAATGTACGAACCATTAAGACGTATCTCAAAGTGGCAGTGGTTGCCGGTGGAACGGCCCGTGCTGCCCAGATAGCCGATGAGCTGGCCCTGCCGGACGGTCTGGCCCGCACTGACGGTCAGGGACAGGCAGTGCGCATACACAGAGCTGTATCCACCGCCGTGGTTGATGATGACCGAGTAGCCATAGCCCGTACCTGCACCGGCCTTGTTGTAACCCGCCTTGGTGACGGTACCGCCTGCGGAGGCGTAGATGGGCGTACCGGCCGGGGCGCAGATGTCCACGCCCTTGTGACGTCCGCCGTACCAGCGCGAGCAGTAGCGGTAGTTCGGCACAGGCCAGATGAACTGGCCGCTGCCGGTGATGTACTTGGTGCTGGAAGTCACCTTCTTGGTGCCTTCGACCACCTTCTTGTTCACCGGCTCCTTGATGACCTCGGTGGAAAGCACGCTCTGGTCCACAAGGATATTCTTGGTGTCGTAGACGTTCTGGAGGGTCACACGGCGCAGACCGTTCTCGCCCTCCTGGAGCACCTTGGTGGTTCCCTTCGTATATTCGTTGGATTTTGTCGTCTCCGTGGAGAATGCGATTTCTTCCTCACGGGTCTCGATGCGGGTGATGCGCACCTCAAGGCCAGCCTCTTCTTTGGTGATGACGAGGTGGTCGCCCTCAAGGATGCTGGACGTCTCGCTCAGCGGCTCACCCTTGAACGCCGGGTTGAGGGCGCACAGCTCACGGAAGGTCAGGTCATTGTTATGTGCGATGGACCAGAGGGTGTCGCCCGCCTTGACGGTGTAGACCTTCTGAGCCTGCTTCACGCCCACCAGCTCCTGCCGGACGGTCTCAAAATCCTGCAAGCCTTCCTTGAAGTAGAGGCCGTCTTCCAGCGTGACCTGCTTGTTGAAGCCCACGCTCACATTGGGGTCGTCCTCTTCTTCCTCGTAGGGGTCGAGCATGGCGGCGAGGTAATCCCGCAGCGCGTTGCCGTCGCTGCACACCGCCGTCAACTCGCCGTCCAGATAAAGAGCCGTGCCTTCGCTGATCTGGTCACCGGCGCTCTGGATGATGGCGTTTGCCATCTCGTTTTCGTCCATCATGTGGTGGGCGATGGCGAGGGTGTAGCTCGGCTCGATGGTCCACTCGGTCTTGTCGGTGCCGGCGTAGCTGATACGCTCCATCACGTCCTCGCGGGCCGTGTTGAAGACGTCCTCATTCGCCACATAGCCCACGGTTTCGCCGTTGACCCGGACGGCCAGCGCATAAGGCTGGTGGATGACATATTGGAACACTGCTGCGCCCAGCGCCAGTGCGCAGATGGGCAGGGCATACATCGCCATGCGGGGCAGCAGACTGAGGTTGCGGCGGACGCCGTTTTTGAAGTAGTGGACGCTGGCCTCAAATGCTGCACCGAAGCCCTGCTCCCTGCGGATGCGGTGGGCATGGATGAGAAGGGACACGATGCCCTTTGCAAACAGCACGATGGGGCCAAACAGGTCTTTAACCACCTGTGCTGCGCCGGGGAACGCCGTCTCCGCCAGAGCCTTTGCAAAGCGGCGGATGCCTCCAGCAACCCAGAGAGCGGCGTACTTGACGGCACGCCCCACCCGCACGGCAGCATACTCCGCGCCAAAGCCCAGCGCGTAGAGCGCTGCGCCAATGCGCAATACCAGCTTCGACGAGCGCAGCTTCCGGGAGGCATTGTCCAGCCGGTGTCTGCGGCGGCGATACCGCCGGTGGCGGCGCAGCAGATGGACGCACTGGAGCTGCGCCCAAAGCGAGCGCAGCTTTGCGCGGAAGCCGGTGTGCCGCGGCGCACCGGCTGGCTCGTCCTGCCGCGTTTCAGTTGTTTTATCTTCCAGCAAAAAGGATGCTCCTTCCTGTATTTTCAGGAGATTCTGATTTGTCTCTTTTCTCTGTTATCGACATGCTGCCGCATCAGGACAGCTTTTTTGACAAGAATAACTCTATTTATTATACACCCTGCCAGCGCCGAAACAAGCATTGACACAAAATTTGGGCTTAGCTTTCACTTACTTTTCACGAAATACACAAATTTAGACAAAAAGCTTTGTCATATCCTCCGGCAGCGGGCTTTCCACTGTCACCGGCCTCAGGGTCGTCTCGTCCACCGGTACTTCGATGCCGATGCCGTCCGGCATCCGCTCGCAGCGCGGCACCCAGAACGTCTGTTTTGCGCAGTGGAGCGCCTGCCGCCCGATGCGCGCCCGGCTCCCGCCGTAGAGGTCATCTCCGGCCAGCGGGTGGCCGATGGATGCAAAATGTACCCGTATCTGGTGGGTCCGGCCCGTCACCGGGACGCAGGCCGCGAGGCTCAGGCCGTTTTGGGCTTTCAATATGGTATATTCCGTCCGGCTGGGTTTGCCATCGGGGGTGACGCACCGCCCGATGATACTCTCCCCCTGCCGCCCGATGGGGGCGTCGATGACGCCCGGCCCGAGGGGAAGTTCTCCTTCTGCAACGGCGTAGTAGAGCTTTTCCACCCGCTGAGCCAGCAGCGGGGCGGCGTAGCCATTCTGGGCCGCCAGCACGAGGCCGCTGGTGTCCTTGTCGATGCGGTTCACCGGGCGGAAGACGGGGCTTCTACCCTGACGCAGCGCCCAGGCGGCATAGCCGTTCGCCAGCGTATCCAGCGGGTAATTCAGGGTTGGATGCACTGCGAGATGGGGCGGCTTTTCCACCACGAGGGCAAAAGCGTCCTCGTAGACCACATCCACCGGGATGTCGTCCTGCGGCGCAACGCCCTCCCCCTCCGGCGGCAGTTCAAAGGAGATAACCTGCCCGGCCTCCACCCGGCGGTTGGCCAGGATGGGGGTGCCGTCGGCAAAAAAGCCGCTGCCCCGGAATTTCACGGCCCGGGACAGGTCGGTGGAGACACTGCACTTGCGCAGAAAACCGCGCAGCAGCATCCCATCCGCCTCGGGCGGGACTTTGAAATAAAGCTTCATCTTCCCACCTCCAGCGCGGGCAACATATAAGATAAGTATAGCAAAATTCTCTTTCTCTTGCAAATCTTGTTTTTTTATGGTATCATGAGGAGCGGAAAACGAGTGGAACATACGGCGGCGGGGCGGCTTTGACCGCTCTGAGGAAAGTCCGGGCCTCACAGAGCACGGTAACTGCTAACGGCAGCCGAGGGTGACCTCAGGGAAAGTGCAACAGAAAGGAAACCGCCGCAGCAATGCGGTAAGGATGAAAGGGCGAGGTAAGAGCTCACCAGCGCATGGGTGACTATGCGGCTTTGTAAACCCTACCGGAAGCAACGCCTATATGGGACGTACAGCGCTGCTCGCGTGTCCCGAAGGCGGCACGAACCTGTCAGCAATGGCAGGTCTAGACAGATCGTCGTTTAATACAGAACCCGGCTTACGGTCTATCTCGTTTTCCATCTTTTGTTTTCAGCGCTGTCTGCGGTGTGCAGGCAGCGTTTTTTGTTTCTTTAACCACACTGTCACTTTTCGTTTGGGCCGGTTTGTGGTATACTGAACAAAACCCCGCAGAGCACGTCTTCGCCGGGGCCTTAATTCAACAGACAGGATGTGAAATCCTCCGATGAAAGATGGTTTTTTGAAAGCAGCTGCCCTCTCGCCCTCACTGCGGGTGGCCGACTGCAACTATAACGCTTCCCAAATCGTATCTCAGTTACAGGACGCTGCCGCCCGCGGCGTCAAGCTGGCGGTGTTCCCCGAGTTCTGCCTCACCGGTTACACCTGCGGCGATCTATTCTTGCAGCGCACGTTGCAGCAGGGCGCGCTGGACGCCTTGCAGACCGTGCTGGACGCCAGCCGGGAGCTGGATGTCGTGGCCCTCGTGGGCCTGCCGCTGCTGGTGCGGGGCAAACTGTACAACTGCGCCGCCGTCCTCTGCGGCGGGCGTCTGCTGGGCCTTGTCCCCAAGACCTACCTGCCCAACTACGGCGAGTTTTACGAAAAGCGCCAGTTCACCCCGGGCAGCACTGAGGTGGAAAATGTGACGGTCTGCGGGCAGGAAGTGCCGTTCGGTACGTCCCTGCTCTTCCGCTGCCGCCAGATGCCCAGCTTCGTTCTGGGCGTGGAGATCTGCGAAGACCTGTGGAGCGCTCTGCCCCCCTCCACCTTCCACACGCTGGCCGGTGCCACCGTCATTGCGAACCTTTCGGCCAGCGATGAGACAGTCGGCAAGGCCGAGTACCGCCGGGCGCTGGTGTCGAACCAGTCCGCCCGCCTGCTCTGCGGCTACCTGTACGCTTCTGCTGGCCACGGCGAGAGCACCCAGGACATGGTCTTCGCCGGCCACGACCTCATCGCCGAGAACGGCGCCCTCCTCGCCGAGACATCTCCCTTCGAGGGCGGCTGGGCTGAGACGGAGCTGGACTGCCAGCGGATGGAGTCGGAGCGGGCGCGCAACACCAGCTTCGAGCCCAGCGCTGAGGGGTATCTGACCGTCGATTTCGACCTTGCCCTCACCGAGACGAAGCTCTCCCGCTGGGTAGACCCCACGCCTTTCATCCCCCACGACGAGCGCCGCCGGGCCGAGCGCTGTGAGCTGATTTTGAAAATGCAGGCCGACGGCCTCGCCAAGCGCCTCGAGCACGCCCACGCCAAGACGGCGGTCATCGGCATCTCGGGCGGTCTGGACAGCTGCCTCGCTCTGCTGGTGGCCGTCCGCGCCATGAAACAGCTGGGCCGCCCCACCAGCGATGTGCTGGCCGTGACCATGCCTTGCTTCGGCACCACCCACCGCACCCGCAGCAATGCAGAAATCTTATGCGACGAGCTGGCCGTCAGCTTTACCGAGATCGACATCGCCAACACCGTCCACAGCCACTTCAAGGACATCGGCCAGGACGAGAGCGTGCTGGACGTCACCTTCGAGAACGGACAGGCTCGTGTGCGCACCCTCGAGCTGATGGACACTGCCAACCGCACCGGCGGCCTCGTCGTCGGCACCGGCGACCTCTCCGAGCTGGCGCTGGGCTGGGCCACCTACAATGGCGACCATATGTCCATGTACGGCGTCAATGGCTCCATCCCCAAAACCCTGGTGCGCTACCTGGTGCGCCACGCCGCCGATACCTGCGGCGATGAAGCGCTGGCCGCCGTGCTCTATGATATCCTGGATACCCCAGTGAGCCCCGAGCTGCTCCCCGCCGAGGAGGACGGCACCATCGCCCAAAAGACCGAAGATCTCGTTGGCCCCTACGAGCTGCACGATTTCTTTCTCTATCACTTTATCCGCTACGGCTGCCCACCCCGGAAGATCCTCCACCTGGCCGAGCTGGCCTTTGCCGGCCGCTACGACCGTGCCGCCATCCTAAAGTGGCTGCGCACCTTCTTCCGCCGGTTCTTCCAGCAGCAGTTTAAGCGCAGCTGCCTGCCGGATGGCCCCAAGGTCGGCTCGGTCACCCTTTCCCCTCGCGGGGATTGGCGAATGCCCAGTGATGCTTCCGCCGCCCTGTGGCTGCGGGAACTGGAGGACCTGCAATAACCCCCATTCGGCGGCCGCTCCGCTTCCCCCTCAGGCTGACCCTCCGGGCAGCCCTCGCCCGCTGCGCGGCCGCCTCACTTCCCCGCGTATGGCAAACCTCTCATCCCCCACAAAGAAATCCCCAAGCCGTGCCGGTTCGCCGTGCGGCTTTTCTTCTCCCGAAATATTGTTGAAAATTTCACTAAGTTGTGGTATGATATAGAATAAACTATTTGCGCATAGCATTTTCCCGGGCGGTCTTTGGCCGCTGCCCATATTCACACTCCCCCAAAAGGAGGTCCTGTTATGACAGAACTCATCACCCGCATGAATGAGGCCATGCCGCTGGGTTACCAGCTCGCCTTCCTCATCCGCGTACTGGTCGCCACCCTTTGCGGCGGCGCCATTGGTCTGGAGCGCACCAAGCGCCTAAAGGAAGCCGGCATCCGCACCCACTGCCTGGTCTGCTGCGCTTCCGCCCTCATCATGATCGTTTCCAAATACGCCTTCGCCGATCTTTCCGTCGGAGATACCTTCTTCTTTGGCGACCGCGGCGCCGATCCGGCGCGCATTGCGGCGCAGGTGGTCAGCGGCATCAGCTTCATCGGCCTGGCCGTCATCTACCGCAACGGCAGCACCCTAAAGGGCCTTACTACCGCGGCGGGCATTTGGGCCACCGCAGGCATCGGCCTGGCCATCGGCGCCGGGATGTACCCCATCGGCATCGCCACTACCATCATCATTATTTTGATGCAGACCATCATGCACAAGTTCAATATCGGCAATGACGCCCTGGCCACTCGGGATATCAATATCACCATGAATGATACCCCGGAGCTGCGGGATGCCTTCCTGGCAGAGCTCAAGCGGATGGATGTTTCGGTCATCGGCAGCCACATTACCCACAATAACGATGGCACCGTCAATTACGGCCTC
>ERZ773139.855-NODE-855-length-37887-cov-5.088867_pt1 | contig 37887 bp, 36 predicted proteins | sample MGYA00580854_ERZ773139 | MGnify/ENA primary metagenome ERZ773139 (study PRJEB29015, sample SAMEA2737809) | human gut metagenome | biome: human gut; feature: human-associated habitat; material: faeces | place: China | collected 2012 ...
TGGAGTACCACCGTTATCCGAGAGCTTGATTCCGAAAATTATAAAAACACCCCCGCAACAGAATCCGATCTATGAAAAGCACCGAAATCGCCGGAATTCCGGACAGTCAGCAGCCTGTTCGGGACGCAGAAGCGCCGGGATTACGCCTGATGGCTTTTCTTTCAGCCCATCAGGCCGAAATCATGGCCCGGGAAAAAGACAATGAACGATATGCCTATCTCTATGGTTTCGAGAGCTATTGGGTGGCTTTCGAACACTCGGCCTATCAGTTGTGCCGGTTGTTTCCCCGAAGCGATACGTCGATCATCCGCTTCGTCACCTATCCATTCCCCGTCGTGATGGCCTCAATCACGGATACCGAACTGTGCGCCTACTCCCGCCGCCATATCCTGAAAGCCGCCGAACCGGACCGCCGGGTGCTGACGGCGGAAAAGCTCTCGTTCGAACATTACCGGGAATGGCACCGGACAGAAGTGGAAGAACTGACATAGGCATCCGCACTTCATACGAACATACGGATTCGACCGTTCCGTCCGAATCCGGTGAACAGACCGCCATTCCACAAGATCATTTCAAACATATGTCGCCGCTTTACAGCCTTTTAGTCTCCTTCTTCCTCTCGCTGCTGGTCGTCAGTTGGATTCATCCCCGTCTGGTCAAGATCGCCCTGCTTAAAAACATCGTGGACAATCCGGACGCGCGCAAATTGCAGCGCACTCCGGTTCCGGTTCTGGGAGGCGTCGCCGTCTTCTTCGGCATCGTGATCGGCATCGGAAGCGTCGAAAGCGCCGTGAACAGCTCGGGACTGCTGATCGTCATCATGGCCATGATGGCGATGCTCTACACCGGGACGATGGACGACATTCTGAACCTCTCCCCGGCCCTGCGGTTCCTGATCGAAATCCTCGTCGTACTGTTGCTGATCCATGCGGGAGGCTACTGCATCGACGATTTTCACGGATTATGGGGCATCGGCCGAATCCCCCGATGGATAGCCGTTCCGCTGACCGTCGTCGCGTCCGTGGGGATCATCAACGCCATCAACCTGATCGACGGCGTGAACGGACTCTCTTCGGGATTCTGCATCCTGGCCTGCATGATGTTCGGCACGCTGTTCTATCTGTCGGGCGATATGAAAATGACGCTTCTGGCCGTGGTGTCGGTCGGGGCGCTGATCCCTTTCTTTTTCCACAACGTCTTCGGCAAAACATCGAAGATGTTCATCGGCGACGGCGGCACGCTGGTGATGGGCATCATCATGTCGATTTTCGTCATCGAAATATTGCAAAGCGGCTCGCTCTGCGCCGCCTACGTAGGGGAGAGTATCGGGCTGATCCCTTTCGCGCTCGCCGTCCTGTGCATTCCCGTGTTCGATACGCTGCGCGTCATGTCAACCCGCATCCTGAAAGGCACGTCACCCTTTCATCCCGATAAGACGCACCTGCATCACATGTTCATCGAATTGGGCGCCTCGCATATGGCGACGACTCTGGCGATTCTGTCCCTGAACGTGTCTGTGGTCCTGTGCTGGTGGTTGCTGGCCGTGTCGGGCGCCCCGATCGACGTACAGCTGTATGCCGTCGCAGGAATGAGTCTGCTGGCCACATTCGGACTGTATCATTTCATGCAATGGCATCTGGACCGCAATACGGAATTGCTGCGCAAAATCCGCCGGATAGGGTACGGAATCCACATCAGCCGCACCCGAGGGTTTATCTGGCTGCAAAAGACGATCGACCGGATTTGACGCCGCCATCGTAATGGAAACAAATCATTCAATCGCAAATATGAGAATCACAAACATCCTACGGGTATCGGTCGCAGCTGTGCTGCTCAGTTCATGCGCCACACCGAAAATCGCTTATTTCCAGGATATACAGCCGGGGACGGCGGAGGAGGTGTCGAGCGCCACGGAGATCCGGGTGCGGCCGGAAGACAAGATCTCCATATTGGTCAACAGCAAAGATCCGCTGCTGGCCAATCTGTTCAATCTCCCCATCGTATCCCGGCAGATCGGCACGGTCTCGTCCGCCTCGTCTTCGAATAGCCAGGGCATATCCGGATATACGGTAAACAAGGAGGGCGACATCGACTTTCCGGTATTGGGTCCGGTCCATGTGGCCGGCATGACCCGCGAAGAGATCGCCGCCCACATCAAGCACGAGCTGATCTCGCAGGACCTGGTCAAAGACCCTGTCGTAACGGTCGAGTTCATGAACCTGACGGTCTCGGTTTTAGGCGAGGTCGTCCATCCCGGACGTTTCAGCATCGACAAGGACCGGCTGACGCTGCTGGATGCCATCAGCATGGCCGGGGACCTCACAGTCTACGGCAAACGGGACAACGTGCTGGTCCAGCGCGACGAGAACGGGAAAAAGGTGCTTTACAAAGTCAACCTGAATTCGGGGCACGACCTCTACGCATCTCCGGTCTACTACCTGCAACAGAACGACATCGTATACGTCGAACCCAATTCCGTACGGGCGCGGCAGGCCACCGTGAACGGGAACAACGTCCGTTCCGCGTCTTTCTGGATGTCGCTGGCCTCGCTGCTGACAACCATCACCGTATTAATCGTGAAATAAGAAAATAGAATATGTCCATCAATCAAAAAAGACCGACGCAGGCCGATGATTTCATCCGAATACAGGATTTGCTATATCTGTGCCTGGCCAAATGGAAATGGTTCGTGCTGTCATTGGCGGTGACGGTAGGCATCGCCGTCTTCTACCTGCTGCGAACCCCTGCGGTTTATACCCGGACGGCATCGGTCCTGATCAAAGACGATTCGAAGGGCAAATCGGTCTCTTCGGACCTGGAATCCTTCTCGGAATTCGGGCTGTTCCAGTCGAGCACCAACGTAAACAACGAACTGGTGGCGCTCCAGTCTCCGGCCGTGATGACCGAGGTCGTGAAACGCCTGCATCTGGATATGAACTACACCGTTCCCGGCCGGTTCCACCGGCGGGTCGCCTATGGTCCGACCCTGCCGGTCAGCGTCTCGATAAATGATCTGTCCGAAAACGAATCCGCCGGCTTCACCTTACGCATACTGCCGGACAGCACCATCCGGCTGTCCGATTTCACCCGCAACGGCAATGAGTTCGACGACGAAATCTCCGGGAGGTTGTCCGACACGGTAACGACACCCCTGGGAATCCTGAAAATAGAGACCACGCCCCACTACAAAAGCCAAGAGTCGTATACGCTGTATGTCGCTCGCAGCAGCCTGCACGGAACGGTAGGGCAGTACTCCTCGAACCTGTCCGTAGCCCTGAGCAGCGAAAAGACATCGATCGTCAACCTCACATTCCGGGATCATTCCATCCAGCGCGCCGAAGACATTCTCAACACGCTGATCTCCGTTTACAACGAAAACTGGGTGAAGGATAAAAACCAGATTGCCGTCAGCACCTCGATGTTCATCAACGAGCGTCTGAGGGTGATCGAGCGGGAGCTCGGAAACGTGGACGAGGACATATCGTCGTACAAGAGCGAACATCTGCTGCCGGACGTGCAGGCGGCCTCCAGCATGTACATGGCGCAGAGCAATCAGACGAACGCCCTGATACTCACGCTGAACAACCAGCTCTACATGACGCGGTACATCCGGAACTATCTGACTAACGACGCCAACAGGAACCAGCTGCTGCCGGCCAACTCGGGCATCGAGAGCGCCAACATCGAATCGCAGATCGCAGAATACAACAAACAGCTGTTGCAGCGCAACAGTCTGGTCGCCAACAGCAGCACGCAGAACCCGCTGGTCGTGGATATGGATCAGGCGCTGACCGCCATGCGGCATGCCATAGTCCAGTCCATCGACAATCAGATCGTGACGTTGAATGCACAGATCGAGAGTTTGCAGCAGAGCGAGCAGCAGACGACATCCCGTATCGCGGCCAATCCCACCCAGGCGAAATACCTGCTTTCGGTGGAACGCCAGCAGAAGGTAAAGGAAGCACTGTATCTGTTCCTGCTTCAAAAACGCGAGGAAAACGAATTGTCGCAGGCATTCACGGCCTACAACACCCGCATCGTCACCCCGCCGGGAGGCAGTATGCTGCCGACATCCCCGGTACGGAAAAACATCCTGCTGGCGGCGATCGCATTGGGACTGCTTATCCCTGTGGTCGTCATCTTCCTGAGGGAGAATATGAACACGAAAATCCGGGGACGCAAAGACCTGGAAGGCGTGACCGTGCCGTTCATCGGCGAAATTCCGCTCTTCGCACGCCGAAAAAAGGGGTTGTTCCGGGACAAAACGGCCGATGTGAAAGCCGTCGTGGTCCGGGAGGGGTGCCGCGACATCATCAACGAGGCTTTTCGGGTGCTGCGCACCAATCTGGAGTTCATGACCGGCAAAGACCGGAAGTCGAATGTCATCATCATGACCTCGTTCAATCCGGGCAGCGGCAAATCGTTCCTGACGATGAACATCGCCGTGAGCCTTGCCATCAAGGGCAAGAAAGTGCTGGTTATCGACGGCGATCTGCGCCACGGCTCCAGCTCGGCCTATGTCGGTTCGCCCAAACCGGGACTGAGCGACTATCTGAGCGGGCGCGTGGAGCGTCTTGCCGACATCATCGTGACCGACAAGAGCCATAAGCATCTGGACATCCTGCCCGTGGGCACCATACCTCCCAATCCGACCGAACTGCTGTTCGACGACCGGCTGAAACAAGCGATCGACGCCGCAAGGGAGCAATACGACTACGTGCTGATCGACTGTCCGCCGATCGAACTGGTCGCCGATACGCAGATCATCGAAAAACTGGCCGACCGGACTATCTTCGTGATCCGCGCCGGGCTGCTCGAACGGAGCATGCTCGTTGAACTGGAAAAGATCTACGACGAGAAAAAGTACAAGAATATGTCCATGATCCTGAACGGCACCGAAGAAAGCGGCGGCCGCTACGGATACGGCTATCGCTATGGTTATCACTATGGTTACGGCTCAGGATACCACTATGGCTCCGACGAGAAGCCGAGGGGGGGGGAAATGGCTGGTCGTTAAATGATTGAAACCATGAATCTCTGGCCGTTCAGAAAGCGCGTTTCATTGCAGGACAGCGGTATTTTCAGCGGATTCACCGACTGGCACTCGCACATTCTGCCGGGTGTGGACGACGGCGTGCGGACGATGGGGGAGTCTTTGGAGATTCTGCGTCTGTACGAAAAGCTGGGAGTAAGATCCGTATGGCTCACGCCACACATCATGGAGGACATTCCCAATACCGCCGCTCATCTGCGGGAGCGGTTCGCGGAACTGCAAGCCTCTTATTCGGGAAGTGTCGAACTGCACCTCGCAGCCGAAAACATGCTCGACGGTCTTTTCGAAGAGAGGCTGGAAAAGAACGACCTGCTGCCATTGGGTGAAAACGGCGACCATCTGCTGGTGGAAACCAGTTGTTTCAGTCCGCCGATGGACTTGTACGGCATATTGGAGCGGATCAAGGCCAAAGGCTACCATCCGGTTCTTGCACACCCCGAACGGTATGGCTATATGGAGAACGAAGAGTACCGACGGATAAAAGACATGGGCGTGAAGTTGCAGCTCAATCTCTTCTCAATAGTCGGCGCATATGGAAAACATATCCAAGAAAAAGCCGAACAACTTCTGAAATTCGGGGTGTACGATTTAATCGGAAGTGATTTACACTCGGAAAAATCAGGCACGACTTATTCCCGGAAACTAATGACAAACAAGATCCGAAGAAATATTTTAACGATATGAAAGGAATCGTTTTGGCCGGAGGTTCCGGCACCCGCCTTTATCCCATAACCAAGGGTGTCAGCAAGCAGTTGCTACCAATTTATGACAAACCGATGATTTACTATCCCATTTCCGTGCTGATGCTGGCCGGAATACGGGAGATACTTATCATTTCCACGCCTCACGACCTTCCCGGATTCAAACGACTTTTAGGAGATGGCTCTGACTACGGCGTGCAGTTCGAATATGCCGAACAACCTTCGCCCGATGGTTTGGCTCAGGCTTTTCTGATCGGAGAAAAGTTCATCGGGAATGATTCCGTATGTCTTGTTTTAGGTGACAACATTTTTCATGGAACGGGATTTTCCAAACTGCTGAAAGAAGCCGTAAGAAATGCGGAAGAGACTGACCAGGCAACGGTATTCGGTTATTGGGTCAACGATCCGGAGCGTTATGGTGTAGCGCAATTCGATGCGGACGGTAACTGCCTGTCGATCGAAGAGAAACCCGCACTCCCGAAATCGAACTATGCAGTCGTAGGGCTCTATTTCTATCCGAATAAAGTCGTCGATGTCGCCAAGCATATCAAACCCTCCGCACGGGGTGAGTTGGAGATCACCGCTGTCAACCAAGAATTTCTGCAAGAAAAAAGGTTGAAAGTACAGACTTTGGGACGAGGCTTCGCGTGGCTGGATACGGGCACGCACGATTCGCTGGCGGAGGCATCCATCTTCGTCGAAGTAATTGAGAAAAGGCAGGGATTGAAAATAGCGTGTCTGGAAGGAATAGCTTACCGCAAGGGGTGGATCAACAAGGAACGGATGGAAAAGCTGGCACAACCGATGTTGAAGAACCAGTATGGAAAGTACCTGCTGAAAGTGATCGACGAGATGGAACACACCGGAAAAGAAAATCTGGACTGACTTATGGATGTAACAAAAACTGACATAGAGGGTGTAGTGATTATCGAACCACGCATCTTTAAGGACGGAAGAGGCTATTTCTTCGAATCGTTTTCGCAACGGGAATTTGAAGAAAAAGTACGAAAGATCAACTTCGTGCAGGATAACGAAAGTATGTCCTCTTACGGGGTGATGCGCGGATTGCATTTCCAGCGGCCGCCTTTTACCCAAAGCAAATTAGTACGTTGCGTGAAAGGACGTGTATTGGATGTGGCAGTGGATATTCGTAAGGGCAGTCCCACCTATGGACAGCACGTGGCAGTAGAACTGACCGAAGATAATCACCGCCAGTTTTTCGTGCCGCGCGGCTTCGCGCACGGTTTTGCCGTATTGAGCGAAACGGCTATTTTCCAATACAAATGCGATAATTTCTATGCCCCCGAAGCGGATGGAGGTATCAGTATCAAGGATGAAAGTTTGGGTATTGATTGGCAAATTCCGATGGAGAATGCCATTCTGTCTGAAAAAGATATCAAGCACATATGCCTGGAAGATTTTGATTCTCCTTTCGATTACAACATCAATCTTTATCCTGAATTTGAACGATGAATATACTTGTAACAGGAGCCAACGGACAACTCGGCAATGAAATGCGATTAGTGGCCCAAAGCAGTAACGACCAGTATTTCTTCACCGATGTGAATCAGGCGGAAGGCGTAGAAACCCTCTATCTGGATATAACGGATCGGGATGCCATCAGGAAAATGGTGGCGGACAACCGGATAGATGTCATCGTGAATTGTGCAGCCTATACCAATGTGGATGCCGCTGAAAGTAATGAGGCATTAGCAGAAAAACTTAACGCTGAGGCTCCGGAGAACCTTGCCAAAGCAATGAAAGAGGTTGACGGACTGCTGATCCAGATTTCCACCGACTATGTGTTTGGCAAGGAACCTTATAATATTCCTTGCAAGGAAGAGCAACAAGGTACTCCTACGGGCGTGTACGGTCTGACGAAACTGCACGGGGAACAAAAGGTCATTGCCACAGGATGCAAGTATATCATCATCCGTACAGCATGGCTGTACAGTGAGTTCGGCAAGAACTTCTGCAAGACGATGATGAACTTGACTGCTACTAAGCCGCAGTTGAAAGTAGTGTTCGACCAGACCGGTACACCGACCTATGCACTCGATCTGGCAAAAGCCATTGAGTGTATATTGGCTGATTACAGCCAAGAAATGACACATGAACGGTATAGCAAGACGGGGATCTACCACTATTCCAACGAAGGAGTTTGCTCGTGGTATGATTTCGCCGAAATGATTGCCGGATATAACGGCACAACAGCCTGTGATATATATCCCTGCCACAGCAATGAATTTCCCAGTCCTGTCATACGTCCCTCTTATTCGGTTTTGGATAAGACAAAAATCAAAGAGACTTTCGGCATTCGCATCCCCTATTGGACGGATTCGCTGAAGCAATGTATCATGAACCTTAAAAACGAACACTAATATGGCAAAGAGAAATATCGTCATCACCGGAGGTGCCGGATTCATTGGCAGTCACGTAGTGCGTCTGTTCGTCAACAAATATCCGGAATATAAGATCATTAACTTGGATAAGTTGACATACGCCGGAAACTTGGCTAATCTGAAAGACATCGAGGGTAAGCCCAACTACAAGTTCGTAAAGATGGATATTTGCGACTTCGAGGCTATCTACAAACTGATGCAAGAGGAACACATAGACGGCATTATCCATCTGGCAGCCGAAAGCCATGTGGATCGCAGTATCAAAGACCCTTTCACCTTCGCCCGTACCAATGTAACGGGAACCCTTTCTTTGTTGCAAGCCGCCAAATTATACTGGGAGTCCTTACCGGAAAAGTATGAGGACAAACGGTTCTACCATATCTCTACCGATGAAGTGTACGGGGCATTGGCGATGAACCATCCCGAAGGTATCAAACCTCCGTTTACCACCACAGCATCTTCTACTGAACATCATTTGGCATACGGGGATGATTTCTTTTACGAAGAAACGAAATACAATCCGCACAGCCCTTATTCCGCCTCGAAAGCAAGCAGCGACCATTTTGTCCGTGCCTACCATGACACCTACGGAATGCCAACGATCGTCACCAATTGCTCCAACAACTACGGGCCTTATCAGTTTCCCGAAAAGCTGATACCGCTTTTCATCAACAATATCCGTCATCGCAAACCACTCCCCGTTTATGGCAAAGGCGAGAACGTACGCGACTGGCTTTTTGTGGAAGACCATGCCCGTGCCATTGATCTTATCTTCCACCGAGGAAAAGTTGCCGAGACCTATAATATCGGAGGCTTCAACGAGTGGAAGAACATCGACATCATCAAGGTTCTGATACGAACTGTTGACCGCCTTTTGGGACGCAATGAAGGCGAAGATATGGATCTGATAACTTACGTCACCGACCGTTTGGGGCACGACGCTCGTTACGCCATTGATTCCTCGAAACTCCAAAAAGAATTGGGTTGGGAGCCGAGTCTGCAATTTGAAGAAGGCATCGAAAAGACCGTTCGCTGGTATCTGGACAATCAGGAGTGGATGGACAACATCACTTCGGGTGAGTATGAAAAGTATTACGAAGAGATGTATTCGGGGAAATAACAGAGTTCAAAAATAACTTGAAAAGGTTACGAGACCATTTTATCTTATTAAAATAGGCCTATTTATTTTCTCGATAAATCAACAAGATACATATTTCTGCTCGTATCGAAAAATCACAAATTTTAGATCCTCTATAACTGACAATATGATTGTCCGCTATACGGCCAATAATACGAAACCATAAATGAAACATCCGGTAATCGGTTTTATCAGCAGTTCTCCCCCTTCGGATCGTAAAGCCTCTTCCGGGACAGCCCATGCCATCGCCCAACAATTAAAAGGTATGGGGACACTATACTGGATTCCAGCACCTCGTTCCAGATATTATCGAATAATGGAGCTGGTAGCGAAAGTATTATCCCGGTTATTTAGAAAGAACATATCTTTCGGCAACACAACATTGGGAGCAAAAACATTAGCATCCAGCATCAAATCAGATCTTTTCGATAAATGCGATATTTTAGTCGCTTTTTTCACCGGGAGCAAACTCGGTTACGTTGATCTGAAAGGCAAGCCTTTAATATATTTATCCGATGCCACATTCTCAGCAATGATTAACTATTATCCTCCATTTTGCAGATTGTGGAAATGGAATATACATCAGGGTATCGTTTTAGAAAAAAAAGCCCTGGATAAATCCAATGCGATTGTCTTATCTTCTAAATGGAGTGCTGATTCGGCCGTCTGCGATCTAAAACAATCACCAGAGAAAATTCACATAATCGAATTCGGAGCCAATATTTCCGATAAAGATATAAAGTCACGCAAGTTCAAATTCGACGGCATGTTGAATTTGCTGTTTTTGGGAGTAGAATGGGAACGGAAAGGGGGTGATATTGCCGTCGAAACGACCAAATGGCTCAATGAAAACGGAATTCCGACCCAATTACACATAGTAGGAATTAAAAGTTTAGATGACAAGATCAAAAACTTACCGTTTGTACAGGACATCGGATTCCTTAATAAAAACAATAAAACAGAATATAATAAACTCATTGATGAAATATATCATTGCCATGCACTGATTTTACCTACTCATGCGGAATGTTCCGCAATAGCCTTTGCAGAAGCCAGCGCATACGGACTACCAACGTTTACATTCCAAACCGGCGGAATCCCGAACTATATCGAGAACGGACGCAACGGATATATGTTAGCCATGAACTCTACGAGTGAAGATTACGGTAGATTAATTGCCCAATGTTTGAAAGACGGGCGTCTTGAAAGAATGACGAACTCGGCCAAAGAGGTATATTTAGAGAAGTTGAATTGGAATGTTTGGGCTAAAAAGATGAATAATCTTATTACCGACTTAACGGACAAATAACTATCCAGAAATATGGGAGTTAAAAAAAACGTACTATACAGTACGTTCTTGACTGGCGCAAATTATATCTTTCCTTTGATCACCTATCCTTATATAAGTCGAGTGTTAGGGCCTGAAAACATCGGTGAAAATGAGTTTGCATTAAGAATAGTAGGGTATTTTCTACTATTTGCATCATTAGGGATCGCAACAGTCGGCACACGGGAAATTGCAAAATGCAAACAATCAAAGGAAGACCGTTCAAGAACTTTTTCTTCTATTTTGGTCCTAAATATCATATCCACCATATTCGTTCTTGTATTATACTTCATCTGTATCTATTCGGTGGCCCCATTTCAAAGAGTCAAACCTCTGCTTCTCATCGGATCAATACAGCTTGTATTTACCCCATACTTAATAGAATGGCTTTATAAAGGGGTGGAGGACTTCCCCTATATAACCAAAAGGAGCATAGCAGTTCGGCTTCTTTACATTGTTTCCATTTTTATATTCGTCAAGACCGAAGAGGACCTTCCGAAATACTTCGGGTTGACAATCTGCTCTATGATTCTCAATGCTATATTCAATTGGAGCTATAAAAAGAAATATGTAAGATTTACGTTCAGAGGGATAAAGCCGGGAAAATTTGTAAAGCCATATTTTACGTTCGGTTTGTATGCCCTTCTAACTTCAATGTATATATCTTTTAACGTGTTGTTTCTCGGTATCGTCAGTACGGATATAGAGGTCGGTTATTATTCCTCTGCGACCAAGTTATTTAGCGTTATTTTAGCCTTTTTCACCTCTTTTTCAACCGTTATGATGCCGAGAATGTCTAATATGCTTGCAAATAATGATGTTAAAAGTGCAAAAAATTTAATTTACAAAAGTTTTGAGTTTCTGTACCCATTAGCTCTTATTTTAATCTTAATAGGAGAATTTTTTGCACCTCAAATCATCATGATTTTATCCGGGCCCGGATATGAAGGCGCAATACTCCCATTCAGAATCATTCTCCCGTTGATATTCATCATTGGGACAGAACAAATACTCATCGTCCAGATACTAACTCCTATGAGGAAAGACATGGCCGTATTGATAAATTCGATAGTAGGTTCTATCTTTGGGTTAGCGTTAAATTTTGCTATCGTCCCTCGATTGGGATGTACAGGTTCTGCAATAGTTTGGCTTTGTTCAGAAATAGCCGTATTTTGTTCTGCATTCTATTTTGTCCTTAGGGCATCCGGGAACATTCTGCCTGTTAAACTTTTATTCAAAAATATTATTCTCTTATTTATTCCGATCATCTTCATCATTTTAATGCAGAAGACCTTCTTGAATGAATATGTCGTTATGGGAGTCTCTGTTATATTCGTAATGTTATATACCGGATTGACTCAAATTTTCATCGTTAGAAATAGTATTGCTTGTTCGATCTTATTCCAAATAAGTCATCGAGAATTATGAAAAGGCTGAAATTATTGGAAATAATACCTACTGTGCCATATCCTATCAGAGCAGGAGGCACCATGGCTTTATTCACCATGCTCGACGGGTTGAGGAAATTTCTGGATATTACCGTTATCTTTATCATCAAGCAAGACAGGAATAATGCTATTTCAGAATTACAGAGTCTGTGGCCAGATATCGAATTCCACACGTTAACATCCAAGAAAAGCGTTGCATACTATTTCCAAAAATTGGGTGAAAAATTATATGGAATGGGAGTATTCAATGATCCCGGAACTACAGGTTTTGTAAATCCGTTTTCAAGATATAGCCCGAAATTGATAGAAGATCTTTCATATATGATTAAACAAATATCCCCGGATATAATTCAAACCGAATTTTATCCCAATCAGGATTTGGTTTATTCTTTCCCATCCGATACTAAAAAAGTATTTGTACAACACGAGATTCACTATGTAGTTAATGAAATGTGGCTGAAGGCTCATCGTTCTTGGAATAAATCCTATGCCCGTGCAGCTTTTAATATGTTAAAAAGCGGCGAGATTGCAGCAATGAATGCCTATGATGCCGTATTCACTCTTAATGAAGCCGATAAAAAGCGATTGACTGCCGATGGTGTCACCACACCGATATTCTCATCGCCTGTCGGCGTTCTCCCAGTATCATATAGAAATCCATGCCATTATGACAACCGACTCGTTTTCATCGGAGCCGGGGGACATCCTCCTAATGTCGAAGGCCTCGAATGGTTTCTATATAATGTGTGGGATTCGATCCTCTCGAAACATCCTGATACAATATTGAATATTGTAGGTAACTGGTCTCGGTCACAAACCGAAAAATACAAGAATATCCCCAATATTAATTTCCTCGGGATTGTGAAAGACCTTGGCGAAGCATTAAACGGTGCGATTTCCATAGTTCCTATCTTAAGCGGAAGTGGGATAAGAATGAAAATCTTAGATGCAGTCAATTACGGAACGCCATTCATATCCACGACAGTAGGAGCTCTCGATATGGGATTTGAAGATGGTCGTGATTGTTACATAGCAGACTCTGTCAATGATTTTTCAAAAAAGCTATCAAAACTTATAACCAATTCTTCCATTAGAGAGAAGTTTTATGAAAATTCATTCAAAATTTATAATGCCAGCTATTCTCCACAGAGCCTCGTTTCAAAACGTTTCAAGTTATATAATTATTTATTGATTAAATAATTCATTATGGGAAATGTTTTAAACATGCAACCACAATTTAGACCATGTACCGGCTGTGGTGCATGTATGTTAAGTTGTCCCAATAATTATATTACAATGGGAATTAACTCTGAGGGTTTTATAAGGCCAACGATCAATGATTCTTGTACGCAATGTGGTCTTTGCACAGAAACATGCATTAAATTTGAAAAATTCGAACAAAAAGAAAATAGTTTTTACTCAGATAAAACTATTTTCAGTTTCAAAAATAAAAATCCTCAAGTCCTTATTTCTTCATCTAGTGGAGGATTTATAGAATCCGTATATAGAAAATGCTCAGAATCAGGACTCAATTTATGCGGAGCTATATATGACATCAAAGAAAATATAGTAAAACATCGAATTGAAACTGCAGCAAACCGCATTACGCCTTTACTCGGAAGCAAATATCTACCATCTTTAACAAGTGAAAGTTTTTTAGTTATAAAAAATAATAAAGAGCATAACTACGTCATTGTCGGAACGCCTTGTCAAATACATGGCATACATAAATGGGCAACCATCCATAAAAGGAGGGAAAATTTCATTCTAATAGATTTCTTTTGTGCCGGTGTTCCAAGCTACAACCTATGGAAGGCATATTTAAAGTATATCAATAAATTATATAATATTGGAGATATTCGATCTATTTCTTTTAGGGACAAAGCTAGCTCCGATTGGCATCATTATGGAATTAAGATAAAAGGAAGTAATGGAGAATATTATCAGCCTAATGCTGCTTCAAATGACCTTTTTTTCAAACTATTTCTATCCGACAGTTGTAAACAACTCTCTTGCTCCGCTCAAAACTGTCCTTTCAGAACCCAATATTGCACTTCAGATATAAGAGTTGGAGATTATTGGGGGGGGGTATTTGAAACAGATACAACAGGCGTAAGCGTTGTTATTCCAAACACAACAAAAGGAGATCGATTATTATCAAAATTTCCCTCTTTGGTAAAAGAATCCGAAATACAGATTTATAATCTCAGAAAATCTCATAAACAAAGGGCGGCTGTAATGATGGCACTTAAAAACGGAGAATCCATTGAGAACGTTATAGCCATTATTGAACATAATAATTTAATCACAAAGATCAAAAAGATTTTTAAGAGTAAGATATTGTACAATGGGAAAAAGTAAAATATTGATAGTTAATAACTATTCTATGAAAGAGTCATTGAAGCAAGTCAATGACGGCATACTCCCCAGACATCACGTATGGGGCATTGACAAGCTTAATGAGTACTTTAATTTAAGATTCATAACCTATAAATGCCCTAAATTTTTTGTAAAAACCCATCTTGCCAGATTATATTATCATTATTTTCAATTAAAGGTATTATTGTTCTGTTTTGGCTGTAATCACGTATATGCCGCAGCTTCACCTTTAATTGACCTTTTAGCCAGCCTCAAGTATAAGAAATTAATATCCAAGAAACTATTCATGGTTGTTCACCATCCTGGGAATTTTTCTTTACAAAAGAAAGCATATGATAAATTATTTTTCATCACTAAAATAGCGTACGACCAAGCTTGCATGGATTATGGAAATAAACGCCATCTTTTCATATATAACGAATGGGGCCCCGACATGAATTTTTACCGAATTCATACCTATAATAAAATTAAGCACAAAGAAAAAACTTCGTTTATAAGCATTGGGAAAGCTAATAGGGATTACAATACCCTTATAGCCGCATCAAGGAATATTAATGCGACTACATCCATTATCTGCACAAAAAGGAGCCAACCAACTAATTACAATTACAAAACCGATATGAATGTTAAAATGTTGGTCCAGACCGATGATACTTTAATCAGTGGTAATCTAATGTCGTATAGTGAAATGGTACTGACTCTATCGAATTATGATGTTGCAGTTATTCCCATTCCACATGGCCATAAAGGTTTATGTGGTTTAACATCTTTTAATGATGCGCTAGCATTAGGCAAGCCAATTATCATAGCTAATAGTGCCAATATAGGGATAGATATCGAAAAAGAAGGGTTTGGATTCATTTATACGGCAGGCGATATTCAGGATTTAAAAGAAAAAATGAATAGATTCATACAGGTGCCCACGTTGATAGAAAGCATGGGGAAAAGAGCCTATGAATATGCTTGTATTAACGATAACTCAAAATTTTCAAATACCATTCTTTCCGAAATCAAATCATGAAAATAGCAATCTTAACATACCCGCTCAACAATAATTTCGGTAATCTACTCCAAGCTTGGGCTTTAAAAAATTTTTTATCAAGCTCAGGGAATGAAGTGACTGTATTTTACCGAAAACAACATTTATCATATAGCCGATATCTACAAAATTGCATTAAATCTTTGGTCCTTCAAATATTGGGAAAACCGATATATCCACAAAACTCTCCACGCCAAGAACAAAGATTCTCAAGAAATACGATTAAATTTATACAAGAAGAAATTAAGGCGCAAGCAATATACTCAACAACTTCTTTATACAATAATTTACAAAAATTCGATATGATAATCGTGGGAAGTGATCAAGTATGGAGACCTAAATTTCTAGGTAAATTATATCGAGATTATTTCTTAATCGACTATGTTAAGCCCCAAACTCAAAAGATACTATCATATGCAGCTTCACTAGGAAGTGATACTTGGGAATTTAAGCAAAATGAAGAAATTGATATTCAAAACGGATTATCCCTCTTCGATGCAATATCTGTCAGGGAACCCAATGCCATAAATTCACTTAAAAAGCACTTTTCAATGGAAAGTGAATTTATGCCTGATCCGACTTTATTATTAGATTCTTCAGAATACAAATCGTTAGTTAGTAGCTGGACTGAAAATATAAAAATGTTTAGGCCCGATATATTTTGCTATTTATTAGACTTAACTTCTCAAGAAAAGATCATGCTTGAATCATATATTAAGCAAAGAGGATTGACTATTTCATTTATCCAAGACTATTGTAAAGATAAAAATGGCGAATTAGTATACCCTGATGTAAGAGAATGGTTAAGTTGGATTAAAAATTCAAACCTAATAATCACTGACTCCTTCCATGGTTCTGTATTCTCATTGATATTTGAGAAATCTTTTGTCCCGATCATCAATAATAAAAGAGGAAATTCAAGAATTGAATCATTACTTCAAATATTTGGAATCAATTCTAACATGATGATAACAATCGCAGATCTAATAAAACTAGAAATGATTCCGTCTGTAACTATTACTCATAATGTAGAACTTAATAATAGTTTCAAGACTAAAGCTCAAAATTTTATTTTTCGATATTTAGGTAAATAGTCTCAATGTTTAATGTTTCTAAAGACTAATAATATACGCGAATGCTCAGGATGTACTGCTTGCTATAGTGTCTGCACGCATACAGCTATATCAATGCAAACAAACGAGGATGGATTCATAATTCCGATTAAGAACCCAAATCTTTGTATCGACTGTGGACTCTGCGAAAAAGTATGCCCAATCGAGTATCCCGATTATTCCAATTCATCTCTCCCGTTTGCATTTGCAGCGTATGATCCAAAAGAAAGACAGAAAAGTTCATCCGGAGGAATATTTTATTCTATTGCCAAATACATAATCATGCAAGGTGGAGTAGTATTTGGGGCTGCATTTGATGACAATATGCAACTAAACCATATTCCAGTCGAAACTATACAAGGATTGGAATCTCTGAGAGGGTCTAAATATGTCCAAAGCAATATAGGGGAAACTTTCAGAAATGCGGCCAAATTGCTAAAATCAAAACGGCTCGTATATTTTACAGGCACACCTTGCCAGGTTGCAGGCTTAAAAGCATTCTTAAAAAAGCCCTACCACAATTTACTTACTTCTGATCTGGTATGCCATGGAGTACCCAGCCATAAACTGTTCAATCAGCATTTGAAATACCTTGAAAACTCTGCCGGCTCTAAAATTGATGCTTATTCTTTCCGCGATTGTCGATATTGGACGATCAGAGAAAAGGTGCACTACCAAAACGGCAAAGAAACCGTCGTGAATGACGGCAATATGTCACCCTATCTATACGCTTTCGGTTTAGGGTATAGTTACCGTGATTCTTGCTTCGATTGCAAATTTGCCCGAATACCACGACAGGGGGATATTACGCTGGCCGATTACTGGGGCGTCGGCAGATATCATCCAGAACTCGACGACCGAGGTGGAGTGTCAATGGTTCTCATAAACACAGATAAAGGTCTATGCATATGGAATGATATAAAAAGAAGTCTTATCTTCAAAGAATCATCATTAGACTCTTGTAAAAGATATAATCCAAACCTCGTACAACCCTCTGAAGAACCGCTGAATAGAAAAGAATTTTTAAGCCGGCTCAAAACCGAATCCTATGAGTCTCTGTCATTGACCATGCTCAAATGCCCCTCCTCCATCAGGAATAAAGGTATTGAAAGAACTATGAGATTGAGGAAATTGGGACTAATGCAACCCATAGATGCCTGCAAAGTTTTTATAAAAAAAACAGTCGCTTCACTCGGACTCAGCCAATGGGCTTATGATACATACAGCCGAATCAGAAAGACATTAAAATAAGATGAAAATCGGTGTTATATCCTCATATGCCTGTATACGCACTGCGAACAATTATGGGGCTCTCCTCCAATATTATGCTCTTCAAAAATATTTAATGAATCGAGGCCATGATGTATTTTGGATAAGATCAATTTTGCCGCAAAGCCACCTACGTATTTTTTTGAGACATATAAAAAATTACAAAAATCTAAGGCTCGTCCATGATTTTTATAAATGTCACAAAACGTTCATAGATTTTCAAAAGAAATTTCTAAAAGTTACCTCAAGAGAATATAAAGGCAATGATGATCTGTCAATCAATTGTCCTTTCGCTGATTTTTATATAACGGGAAGCGACCAGGTCTGGGGATCAACATTGAAGGAAAACTATCTTCGTTTTGTTAAAGACTCATCGAAAAAAATAGCTTATGCAGCAAGCTTCGGTCATGACCACCTCAATGAGAATCATGCAAGGATAGTGATGCCATGGATAAGAGAGTTTAAAGCCGTATCTGTAAGAGAAATTTCAGGCGTCCATAACTGTAAAAAATATTGGGGGGGGGTAGTCGAACATCTCCTTGATCCCACTCTTTTAATAGACAGTTTGCATTATCCGATTTCAAATAGGGCCAGCAGAGAAGACTTGTTGTTTTGTTATTTTCTAAATGTTGTAAATACGAGTACAATAAGAATCGACAAAATTCGGGAATTAGCTAAAGACCTTGGAATTTTATTAAAAATCGCATCCTGTCAGTATTCAGAAGTCTTCTTCAAACAGGAAGAATTGATCATGCCGAGCCCGGAACAATGGCTTCAGAATTACCATGATGCCAAATACATAATTACAAATACCTTCCATGGGACTGTATTTGCAATAATTTTTCGTAAACCATTTGTCACCATCCTGCAAGATGGAGAATCATCGGCCCAAAATGGCCGAATGATCTCTCTTCTCACAATGTTAGGATTAAAAGACAGAATATTGACTGACCAATCGCTATACACGACGATTTCCAAACCGATTGATTGGTTGAGAATCGAAGAAAAACTCTGCTTATATCGAAAGAAAACTGACAATTTCTTCAGCACATTAGGTATTTAAATGAAGATCGCAGCTGTAATTCTCAATTTCAACTCATATGAAGATACAAGGCAATGCGTATTGGGGTTGAAAAAACAATCAGGGATTGATGTTGAAATTATTATTGTCGATAATTGTTCTTCCAATCCAAACGAAATCGAGAAACTGCATGATATATCCTATGAAACTTCCAGCATACTACTATGTGCAAGTAGCAACACGGGGTACAATGCAGGAAACAATATTGGAATAAAATACGCCATTGACAAAGGTTTCAGATATATCTTCATAGCCAATCCTGACATGATCTTCCAAGATTATCTATATCTGAACAAAATGGTTTCCATTGCAGAAAGGAATCCTCAAATTGCCGTTATTGGCTCTGATATATTGACACCCGAAGGTCATCATCAAAATCCAATTTCTTTCGATGAAGAAAATTTCTTCGATAATTTCTCGTGGATAAAGAATTTGTTCTGTCCGCACAAAGAAAAGTCTCATAATTGGAACTTATCATACAAAAAATCAGGAATCTGTACCATATTAAACGGATGTTGTCTGCTTATCAAAGCAGATTTTTTAGAACAAATTAATTGTTTTGATGAAAGAGTTTTCCTATTTGGAGAAGAAAAAATACTCGGCACCCAGGTCAAAAAAATGGGATATAAAATGTTTTATGACGGTGAAATTCAGGCCATCCACAATCATAGACAAAAGAAAGAGGGAAATCAATGGCAAAGACTACGAATCCTTCGAAAATCCGAAATAGTGTTTTTGAAATATCATTCGGAATATAACTTTTTCTTAAAATCCATCTTATGGGGGCAATTGCAATTGAAATATTTATTGCTTTTTATAAAGTATAGACATTGATAAAGAATGAATAAGCGAAAAGCATTAGCGATACACCATATTACCAATATTTTGAAGCAGACTATAAAAATATCCAAGGTTTATAGTCCTAAATTTGCTATATACGGTTTACTTTGGTGGATAGGTTTTTTCGTACGGACTAAATTTTCCTGGGATTTAACATCATACGCCCAAAAAAACAAAACCAAATGGCTCGATAATTATTTTGAAAAAAAATATGCTGATATTATAAACAAATACAAAACCTCCAATTCAGTACAAAATACAACCAACAAAACTCCTGTGATATGGGTATTTTGGGGACAAGGCGAACAAGAAATGCCATCGCTTGTCAAAGCATGTTACAGACAATTAACACATTACAACTCCAATGTTCAGCTTATTTCCTGTGAAAACATCAACCAATTTATTACAATAAACCCCATCATTATCAACAAAGTCAAAACCGGCGAAATAGGGTATGCAAATTTCAGCGACATAATTCGAAATACGATACTATCACAACATGGCGGCCTTTGGCTTGATTCAACAGTCTGGACATCCAGGACAATACCTATCCAAAAATTAAAGACTTTACCAATATTCACCGCGAACTGCAAGGAAATCATAGATGGAAAATCCGTGAGATTTTGGTCTTCATACGAATGGAATTGGAGCAGTTGGTGTTTATGGTCTAGCGAATCAGGGCATCCGCTTTTTGGTTTCGTAAGTAATATGCTCACAGCAATAGCTGTAAGAGAGAAAGTATGGCCAGACTACGTTATCCAAGATTATCTGTTCTATTACGCATGTAGAAATCTTCCAGGAATAAAAGAACAGATAGATATGATTGATTTACACAATCCCAATAAGGATCAATTGGCATTCCTAATGCCAAAAGAATTCAATTTAGATACATATAAAAAACTAACCGATACAGAGTACTTTTTCAAATTAAGATACAGAACACCCTGGCCCAAGTATACCAAAGAAGGTAAAGAAACCTTTTATGGCCGAATATTGCGTAATACTATTTGATTAATATGCAGACAGAATTGACCGGCCCGCAACAAAAAATATTGAGATGGACAATTATCGTCTATCTTGTTGTATTGAATACCCATAGTTTCTTTCTGGAACCATCTCATGTCAGTCCGGTTAAAATCGGTTGCATGGCATTGGCCCCATTCATATTTGCCTTCATTTTCCCGGTTTTCTCAAAAGCCGTAGTATGCGGATTGGCATATTGGGGATACTGCTTTCTGTCCGCATTTATGCATGGAGATATGCGGTTTTCCACCATTGGTTATATGGGATTGTTCGTCGCTGCTTTTATCGTCTTTTATAATTCCATTTATCAAAATGTAATGAACTTGGAATTATATAAAAAAATCATCAAATACTTAATTTATGCCTTCGCCATATGCCTATTGCTCCAACAAGCCTGCCTAATAGTCGGAATTTCCAATTTTCCACCGATAAACCTAATCGGCGGAAGTTATATGAAATTAGGCAAACTGCCATCATTAAGCCTTGAGCCATCCCATACCGCTGTAATTTTGTCATTTGCATTCTTATGTTATTTGAGATGCTGCCAAATTGAATTCTGCACTAAACCCACATTTAAGGATTTATTCAATAAAGACAACCGATATGTAACCTTCGGATTTTTGTGGGTCATGTTAACCATGGGTAGTGGATCTGCGTATTTCGGCATGGTGGGATTAATGTTCTATTTTCTAGACAGAAGAAATATAATCATAATACTTTCTCTCTTTTTAATCATCATCATAGCAATGCCTTATATTGAAAATGAGCAGGTACAACGTGCAGTAAAAATATCAAGGGCCTTGGTAACAGGAGATCGAAAACTAATTGTAAAATCTGACGGAAGCGGAGCTTCTCGAATCATTCCGTTATTGAATACATTCACTAAGTCAGATTTAATGCAAAAAGATACTTGGTTCGGCCACGGAACATTGTCTGAAGACGACTCATATAAAAACGCTTGGAAAAATCTAGCGGATGCCGATTATTATGTAATACCATCCGTGAGGCAGTATGGACTTATTGGATTGATATTTTCTCTCATTTTAGTATATGTATGCTGCATCAGACATTTCTTTTCGATAGAGACTTTACTGTGGTTTACACTTGGTATGGCAACGCTCGGCAACGTGTATTTCCATTGGGGTATTATGCTGATGATGGCAGGCATCAGATATTACGAGACTTCTTATTCTGTTGAAATAACTTCGAACCCAATAGACGATTCAGAAAACAACGCAAGGAACCAATTAATTCGTCAATGAGTAAGAAAAAGCACATACTGGTCTTGGCCTATATGCTCTCGCCATATAAAGGATCGGAATTCTCAGTGGCATGGAATTATGTAACTGAAATGTCGAAAGATAATAATCTCACCGTACTTTACGGAATATCCGGGAAGCATATGGGTGACTGCGAAGAGATGGAAACATTCATAAAAGATAATCCCATCTCCGGAGTCAATCTAATTGCCATCAAACCGAACCGAATAGCAAATGCATTGAACTTCCTCAATAAGCATGACATCTTTGTATATACATTCTATTACGCTTATAAAGTATGGCAAAAGTTGGCATACCATAAAGCATTGGAATTGATGAAATCCAATCATTTTGACTTAGTGCATTACGTCGGAATGATTGGATACAGAGAACCCGGCTATTTATGGAAATTAGGTTTACCGTATGTCTGGGGACCGGTAAGCGGGGCAAACAATGCCCCGTTACAATTAATGAAGAGAATGCCGTTGTCAGGAAAACTGAAACAATTGTTCCGAAATTTTGCCAACACGCTGCAATTCAGGTTCAGCAGTCGGCTAAAAGATGCATTGAAATCTACGGACATACTATTGACGGCAACAAGTGAAAATCACGACAAATTCCTTAGCATACATAAAAAAGATAGCATTTGCATTCCTGAAAATGCAATAATAGGAGACATTTCTTTGAACCTGAACAAATTTATCGCAACCAATAAATATCGTTTAATCGTTGTCGGAACTCTGGATGCCCGAAAGTCAGTGGGAATTTTATTGGAGGCCATATCGGTCATGAAGTACAGAAACAAAATCCAGTTAGATATAGTCGGAGATGGCCCACTAAGGAGTATACTGGAAAAACAAGCAAAACAATTTAAGATAAATGACATTATCAATTGGTATGGATTTCTTCCTCGTGCAAAAGCCGTAGAACTTTTTGATTCCGCCCATCTGCATGTCATCACAAGTATCAGCGAGGGAAACCCAACCACTATTTGGGAAGCAATGATGCACGGTGTTCCGACACTAAGTTTCGACCACTGCGGTATGCACGATACGCTGAGTGATTCATGCGGAATACTAATCCCTATAAAAGACACTTATGAAAAGAACATAGGGACAATAGCTTCAACGCTCGATCATATGATAGAAAACCCTGAAAAGTTCAAGGAACTGGCCTCGAACACAATCTCCCGCGCCCAATTAAACACTTGGCAACTTAGGCGTTTGTTCCTAAACAACTTATACAGTACTTTACTTTCATCGAAAAATACACATAAAACAACGAGCCTATCATGAAGGTTATAGAATTTATAATCAAAGGCCTACGAGAAATTGTTACCCGAAGCACAGGTTATCCTTCCGATCGAGCAGTCGATTTTTCCAGAGTCGATTATTTCGACGAAGTAGCAAACGATTATATTTTCAGTCGTATTGACGAAGCGCTCAACAACCAAACCGGATTGGCCCTATGCAAGTTCGGCTCCATAGAATTAGCCAATATAGTAGCCAAAACCAAAGCTAACGATTGGCATATCAATGACTATATTGATTTGATCAAAGGCTATCCTATACCTCTTTATAGGTATAAAGAGATGGAACGCCTTCATATAAATGCCGGATTCTTCCCTCAAACAGAAGCAATGATTGACAAATTCGTCGATCTTATGCTTCAAATAATACCCGATGTCGATATTCTCGCCTCTTATGTCTATTGTGAGCGATATATAGATGACCTGCTGAAACATTGCATCAAAGTCAATCTTGATGGGTATTATGCACCTTTTATGTATAAAAACCCGTGGAGTAGAGTTCTTAAAGACAAAAAAATACTTGTTATCCATCCTTTTACGGAAAGCATCGCCGTACAATATGAAAAAAGAGCCCACATTCACCTAAATGAGAATGTTTTGCCCCAATTTGAATCGTTACATTTGATCAAGGCTGTCCAATCCATTGCCGGTAACGAGTGCGGATTCTCCAATTGGTTCGAAGCTTTAGAATCAATGAAACTAAAAATGGAAGGGATCGATTTCGATATCGCCCTGATCGGATGTGGAGCATACGGTTTCCCTCTCGCCATCCATGCCAAAAAACTCGGTAAAATCGGCTTCCACCTAGCCGGTTGGACTCAAATGCTTTTTGGGATCTATGGAAAACGTTGGCTCGAAGATCAACCCAAGTATTCCAAGTATATAAACCAATATTGGATTCGCCCAGGAGAAAAGGAAATTCCTTCTGGCGCTAATATGGTCGAAGGAGGTTGTTACTGGTAATTATGCAGACTACTAATACTAACGTCACACCAGGAGGGGGGGGGCGAATCGCTTTTTTCGATGCTATAAAAGCATTCATGATATTCTGCGTAGTATATTGGCATATTTCGATTTATACGGGAACGACAGATTCTCCGGTGAACCGAATTTATATGCCTTTCTTTTTAACATCGTTCTTTTTCATAAGCGGTTATTTTTCTTACCACGAAAGAACGATGACTCCACAAGATTATATAAAAAAGATATTGAAAAGAGTCAAGGTTCTTTTGATTCCCACAGCTATAATGTGCACCTTATATTCTTTATGGAGTGGAAAAAGTGCATATCAAGTTCTATTCAGTGATATGAAAGGCGGCTATTGGTTCACTTTTGTGACTTTCGAAATCTATCTGTTTTATATTCTGATCGAAAGTTGCCTTAAAGATAACCGATCATACAAAACAATAATTTATTTCTTGTTGATTGTCGGGTTCAGTGCTTTGACAGCCATAGGCCATAAATGGAATAATATAGATACATATAAAATACTGTCTGTTTATCAGTTTATGAAATATCTCCCTTTTTTCTATCTCGGAGTCATAAGCAGGTTGTATCAAGATCAATTCCTCAGATTATTAAAGTCTGACTCATTGCTTGGTTTAGGAATTGTTGCAATGGTCATGCTGTATCTAATCCATAATCGGATCAGCATGTGTATTCAAGGCTATCTCGGCATATTCCTTATTTGCGGACTATTCTACAAATTCAGATACACATTCGATCAAGATAATTATCTCGTTAAATTGATTATCAAAATTGGGCAAAGCACACTCCCTATTTATTTTCTTCATTATTTCTTTTTGAACGGAATCACCGTACTATCAGGTCCATTTCAAATTATTATGAATGAAGGCGGCTGGGTGATAAATGGAATTCTCTCCTCCGTAACAGCTCTGTTCATCATCAGTCTATGCATCTTTGTAGATAAGATAACCAGCATATCACCAACATTACATTTGGGTCTGTTCGGAACACGACGATAACACGTATGAATGAAACAAAAGAATTTGACGGGATAAGAGGAATCGCAATATTATCTATAGTTGCCTGTCATATTTGTTATGGCATCAACGCCTTGAGCCCTTTAGGGCAATATTTAGGAGGAACCTTCAATTTTGTTTTCTTTATTCTTTCCGGATTGCTCATCGGATTAAGCATCAGAACTCGCAAATCGCAGGGGGGGGGTGAGTTATCTCGATCAATTTTTCTTAAAAGAAGGTTGATGAGATTAATCCCTGATTTATGGCTCTTTCTGATTTCATTCTTGATGGCTGCGGTCTTTTTCGATATAACCTGCACACCCAAACAGATTGTAATGAATTATCTAATGCTTGGCTGGTTCGCCAAACTTCCATATTGCGGACATCTATGGTTTGTTACCATGATACTATTTTGTTATATTCTCTTTGCCATTTCCTTAAATATAGAAAAAAAGAGAATATTTATGCCCGGACTTCTGATCGTATGTATTGGGGGACAAGTGATATTCAAAATAGTTCATTTGCCTGCATATATGTTCCTTATTCTCTTTCTCTCGGAAACCGCCATGATTTATTCGACTGATATTTTGAAACTAATCGGCAAAATCAATGCATGGATGATACTCATAATAATGATTTCCGTAAATCTTGGCTATTATTATCTCATTGAAAATAACCTGCTGGCAATTGGCAATCTAAGCTATTACTACATGGGAGGCATAAGCGGTATCACCATGTTTATCGTATTGTGGAAACTTTTCAGACGGATTGCTGTCGGAAGATTTCTTACATTTATATCTGCATTGAGTTATCAAATATATCTCGTTCATCATCCGCTCTGTAATGTGAATTCTGTAACTGAAATAGTGAATTCGCAATTCATAGCAATAATTTCGATAGTTGCAGCAAGCATTTTACTTGCATATATCCTCAAAATATCCAAGGAATTCTTAGTATTCAGATGCAATTCAATACGCATTAAAGTCAATTCGTCTAAATTCTGAATTATGAGACTATTGGTTGATTGTCATTGCTTCGATTATCCAACGCCACAAGGAATCAATACCTATCTTCGCGGACTTTACGGCTCTCTAATCTACAAAACAACGAATATTGAGTTTTTTCTTACAGCGAATAATTTGAACAACTTAAAAAATATTTTCGGAGAACGGGAAAATATTACATACCTGAGAATACCCGCTAAAGGTTCTTTATCAAGGCTATTATCCATTTTTCCTTCACTCATCAAAGAAAACCGCATAGATGTAGCACATTTCCAATATGTCGCGCCATTCATCAAAAATTGCAAAACGATAGTCACTCTCCACGATATATTATTCAAAGATTTCCCTCAATATTTTCCCATCAGTTACCGCATTACCAAAAATATTTTGTTCAAATACACGGCAAAAAGAGCAGATATCTTATTAACGGTTTCAGAATATTCCAAAAAGCAAATTGCTAAACACTATAATATCTGTGAATCAAAAATAGATGTCACCCCGAATGCCATAATTGATCGATTCTCAAGTATCAGTCCATTGGATGCAAGGAAATATGTCAAAAAACATTATGGCATTAACACATATATTTTGTATGTGAGTCGTTTAGAACCAAGAAAGGATCAATTTGGATTGTTACAATCATACATTAAATCCAAGCTTTACCTTGAAGACATAGACTTGGTGATTGTCGGAGAAGAATCCATTCGCGATATAAGAATTCCCAAACTACTTGCGACACTTTCAAAAGATGTTTCCTTGCACATCCATTTCTTAAACGGAATTTTAGATGAAGCTTTGACCTATCTATTCAAGGGAGCCTCATTATTCGTCTATCCTTCAAAAGCGGAAGGCTTTGGTATCCCACCATTAGAGGCTGCCATATCGGAAATTCCGACAATATGCAACAAGGCGACAGCAATGAGCGATTTCGATTTTTTCAAGCCTCGTTTGATTGATACATCCAATCCAGATATTCTATCAGCCTTAATGAGAGATTGCATTACAAATCCGCCAGCAAAAGACGAATTGATAGCTATCAAAAAAATCGTAATGGAAAGATATAACTGGAATAGAATTGCCTCAAATTATCTCGAAATGCTCGCAAGGATATGACAACCATATAATATTGTAAATCAACAATCCTATCAGACTTATTCCCTGAAATATCGAAGTAAATAAAATCCGGAGTTCATCAATATCAATCAATAGTCCATAAACTAAGATTTTCCGATTTAGAATCGGATGAACCGGAGCCTATACACTTACGCAGGTTATTGAACCCTCCAATTATCTATGTAATTGAAAATACCTTGCGAAGAGCGCTTACGAACAATTACATAAATTGTAACCTTCTATAATTAACCAAGATGCAAATAATAACTGTTTGCATCTTAGGTCATCATATAACTATCAATATCTACTATTTATGAAAAATATAGCAATCGTAGGCACGCAAGGTGTTCCTGCGAGTTATGGTGGTTTTGAAACTTTGGTAGAAAATATCATCGGAGAGAACTGCCCTCCGGATATCCGATATACAATCTTTTGCAGTAGCAGGGATCTCCCGAACAAACAGAAGGAATACAAGGGATGTCAGTTGAAATACATACCATTACACGCCAATGGCATACAAAGCATACCATACGATATTTGGTCGCTGTGCCAAGCCATGAGAGGGTATTATGATACGATATTGGTATTAGGAATATCCGGATGCTGTTTCCTTCCCATATTTCGTTTGTTTTGCAGAAAACGGCTTATTGTCAACATCGACGGACTTGAACATCGTCGTGCCAAATGGGGATATCTGGCTCGCTGGATTCTGCGGTTCTCAGAATCAATGGCGGTTCATTTTGCAGACATTGTGATTGCAGACAACAAAGGCATTCAGGATTATGTATATGAAACTTATCGTAAAAATGCGATGCTGATCGCCTATGGTGGAGATCATGTCTTCCGTGAAGTGGCTCAGAATGTTCAAAACAAATATCTTATGCATTACGGACTAACACACAGTGAATATGCTGTTACCGTCTGCCGCATAGAACCTGAAAATAACTGTCACATAACATTGGAGGCCTTTGCACATAGTAACCGAAAGTTGGTTTTTATTGGTAATTGGAAACACAGCGAATATGCCCGGAAGTTGAAAAACCGGTATTGCATATACCCCAATCTCATCCTGTTAGATGCAATATACGATCTGGATATTCTTTATACGTTGCGTGCCAATGCCGGAATATACATCCACGGCCATAGTGCCGGCGGGACGAACCCTTCATTAGTGGAAGCCATGTTTTTCGGTCGGCCGATTATTGCCTACGACGTAATTTACAATCGGGAGACTACAAAAAACGAGGCATATTATTTTACCGATGTCGAAAGCCTGAGAAAACTTCTTTCAAAATCCGATTTGAACGGATATCGTATGAGAGAGCTCGCAGAACAAAAATATACCTGGAAACGGATAGCACAACAATACTATTCCTTATATTAGGTTACAACTCTTATTAAAAACATTGCTGTTTTCAATTTCATTTATCCGGACCCGAAAGCGATCTACAATAAGGCTGTATCGAAAAATATCTTTACACCAAGACAACCCGTTCTTGCAACCCAAGGCAGGAAGCAAAGCCCCGCAACGTATTTGTTGCGAGGCTTAATTCATTTTATCCGGAAAGTTCCGAACCTTTCAGTCGCCGAAACTCTCGAACACGCTCACCACATGTTCGGCGATCTCGCAGTCCTGCGCTTCCGTACCGCCGCCCACGCCGATGGCCCCGACAATCTTTCCATCCACAAACAGCGGATAGCCGCCAGCCACGAGCGTAATACGCGGATCATTGGTCTGAATACCCATCAAGGGTGCACCTTCGGCGGCGGCCGAAGCCACATCTTTCGTCTTGCATTGCGTTACGGCCGCCGTGTACGCTTTGCCCGGCACGAGCGTGATACTCAATACCAGCGCATCGCCGTAACGACGGTAGACACGCGGCAGACCGTGCCGGTCGGCAACGGCGAAACTGATGTCGATACCCAATTCCTTACTCTTCTCGCGCGCTGCGGCGCACAGTTTGTCGCACAGTTCGTCCGACAGAATCTCTTTTTCATTGATTCGAGCCATACAGATCGTTGTTGTGAGGATTGCAAATAATCCTGCGGTTAATAATCGTTTCATACGTTCGCAGTTCTTATCGGCTGCAAAGTTAGATAAGACACTATACGACTGCAATATGTGATAAATTTATCACAGTGTGATTCTTTTCCCGTATCGCAGGATTTATGTACATTTGCAGCGTATGTACGAATATAAGATACCCCCGATAGATCTCGACTGCGGCGTAACGATTACGCAGTATGTCATGGGCGCGAAATGGAAGCCCTATCTGATTAATTGCATGACCAAGGGCATCCACCGCCCCGTGGAGTTTCAGCACGCGATAAAGGGTGCGACGAGGCGCGTACTGGTGCAGCAGCTCGGCGAACTGGAATCCGTCGGGATCGTGCGCCGCGTAGTATACGATACGATTCCGATGAAAACGGAATATTTTCTGACACCGCTTGGCGAATCGCTCGTCCCCATTATCCGCATGATGGACGCATGGGGCAACGAACACCGGGAGATGTTCGATGAGATGGGAAACCTGAATACGAAATAGAAATAAGCAAGCCCCGCAACATATTTGCTGCGAGGCTCAACTTACTTTGTTCTGAGGCTCCGTATCCGATTTACGGATTATTTCAGCTTATCGTACTCTTCATCGGTTACCGGTTCGAGCCACTCGTTGGAGGCGTTTTCGCCCGGGATCTCGAATGCCAAGTGGGCGAACCAGCTGTCGGCTGCCGCACCGTGCCAGTGCTTCACGTTCGCCGGAATGTGGATGACCGTACCCGGCAGAATCTCTACGGCGGGCTTGCCCTCCTCCTGGTACCAACCGCGTCCGGCCACACCGATCAGCATCTGTCCGCCGCCTTTCGTTGCACGGTGGATATGCCAGTTGTTACGGCAGCGGGGCTCGAAGGTGACATTGGCGATCGAAACCTGTTCGCGCGAGATAGGTGCGAGGTAGCTGTTGCCGATGAAATACTGCGCGTAGGCCGTGTTCGGTTCGCCGATGGGGAAAATCATTTCGCGTTGGAATGCCGCTTTGGCATCCTCGTCGGTCGTCTCTTCGGCCCATACCTCTTTGGCCACCCGGAACGCCGCCCATGCCTTGGGCCACCCGGCATAGAAGCCGATATGGGTGATGATCTCGGCGATTTCGGTGCGGGTGATGCCGTTTTTCTTCGCCTCCTGAAGATGGAAGCCCAGCGAACTGTCGGTAATGCCCTGGCTGATGAGCGAGGTGATCGTTACCAGACTGCGGTCACGAAGACCGAGTTTGTCGGTGCGGCTCCACACCTCACCGAAGAGGACATCGTCGTTGAGCTCCGCGAATTTGGGAGCGAACTCGCCTAACTGGTCGCGCCCGGCAGTTTGTACTATCTTTTCCTGTGCCATAACTTGGAATGTTAAAATGCTGAATAAGGAAATTAAAATGATTCTGTTCATGATTTCTTATTGAATGAAGTTATTGATTCGATTGGCCGGATTGAGCGGAGTCTGGTCGGACAATACCAGCGACTTGACCATGTGCAGCGTTCCCCGCTTGTATTTCTGGAAATGCTCCGAGGCGATATGCTTTTCGTAAGCCTCATGGCTCGCATAGGTTTCCAATATGGTTATCTTGCAAGGATTCTCCTTTTCACCGACGGCGTACATGGTCAGTACGCCCGACTCGGTGCGCAGCGAAATTTCGCCTACCTCGGTCGCGTATTTCATATACTCGTCGAGGTGTTGCGGGTAAACCTCTACTTTCGACAGCCGCACGATGCCGTCGGCGGCCATCGGCTCTTTGGCACACATTCCCGGTTCCTTGTCCAAGTTCAGGCATTTGCCGATAATCTCTCCGGTGGCAATGTAGGAATAGGTCGGGAACTCGAATAGTACGGGTTTCAGCCGCGTATAGTCGAGCTTTCCGTCGCTGTCGAGCACCTCGGGAGTGGCGTAGGTATTGGCAATCGAGCAGATGAAGTTGTCGAAGCCCTCGGTCTCGTAGATGTCCACCACGTCGCACTCCATTGTCAGCGGCGAGGCGTCGATTACGGGCGTGCCGTTCTCGCCCCAGTGAAAGTCGAACACACCCGATTTATCGACCGATGCGCCGCTCACGCTGCCCACGTAGTCGGCTTTCGGCAGCATATCGCGGCTCACGAGGTTGATAGAAAGTTTCTTGGACTTTCGTATTCCTCGGTTGGTGTAATGATTCTTATTCATACTGACCAATATCCGGTCATGACCGATAATGCCCGTATGCCCGACGACGAGCCAGTTCACCTTGCCCTCGACCTCGGCGCCGATGACCGTCATCGGTTTGGGATAAAGGGCAAGCAGGCTGCCGAGATTCTTCTTTTCCATTTCAGTCATATTCAGATGTTTCGGTTCGTCCTTTACAGCTGCTCCACACGAGCAGAAAGCGGCGGAGAGCATGATCCATAAGAGTTTTTTCATCTCTGTTTCGTTTTTAGCGTCCGACCTGCCGTTGTTGTTCTGCGTTGTAGCGGTCGCCGACGACAGGAATGGCAGCAACGGCCGTTTCAAGTTCGCGCCACTCCTCAGCGGCAAGATTGAAATCGGGCGTGCGCAGATTCTCTTCCAGATGCGACAGTTTGGTCGTTCCGGGAATCGGCACGATCCACGGCTCTTTCTGCAACAGCCAGCCGAGCGCCACCTGCGCCGAGGTCATGCCGTGCGTGCGGCCGAACCGTTGCAGCACGTTCACAATGCGTGTATTGGCCCGTATCGCCTCCGGCTGGAAACGCGGCAGGGTCTGGCGGTTGTCGTTCGTCGGGTCGAAGACCGTGTATTCGTTGATGCAGCCGCCCAAGAATCCCCGGTTGATCGGGCTGTACGGCACGAATCCGATCCCCAGCTCGCGGCAGACATCCAGCACGCCGTTCATCTCCACGTCGCGGTGCATCAGGTGGTATTCGCTCTGGATGGCTGTCAGCGGGCATACGGCATGCGCCCGGCGGATAGTCTCGGCACTCACTTCGCACATGCCCCAGTGCTGCACCTTGCCCTCCTTCATCAGCTCGGCGATGGTCTGCGCCACCTCTTCAGCCGGAGTATCGGGGTCGGCGCGGTGTTGGTAGAACATCGGGAGCGAATCGAGTTTCAGCCGGCGGAGCGAGTCCTCGCAGTATCGACGTACCGTTTTGCGGCTGCTGTCCTGACGCCCCGTGCCTTTGCCGTCGATGACTTCGTGTCCGAATTTGGTCGTAACGTTGATTTTGCCCTTGAACTCGGCGAGGGCTTCGCCTGCCAGCAATTCGTTGGTCAGCGGCCCGTAGATGATCGCCGTGTCGAAAAGCGTTACGCCGCGCTCTACGGCTTCGTGCAGCAGGCGGATGCACTGTTTCTTGTCCGGGTGCTGGCTGCGGTTGTAAGTCATGCCCATCACCCCGAAACCGAGGGCGGAGACCTCGAAAGCGGCCCGGCCCGTGCCGAGCGTGCGGTGCGGCATACCGCCTTTTTTCACGGACAATGCGTTTTCTCCGTTGAGTGCGACATTGGCGGCCTTTACCTTATTGATTGCAGACTGAATGGTCAGAGCCGCTCCTACGGCGGCCGCAGTTTTCAGAAAACCGCGGCGGCTGATTCCTTTTTTCTCTTCCATAGTTTATTTGTTTTCGATTGTTTTGATGATTCTTGCCGGATTGCCAGCCACGACGGTCATGGCCGGAACGTCTTTCGTCACCACGCTGCCGGCGCCGATAATAGCTCCGTAACCGATCCTGACACCCGGCAATATCGTAGAGTTGATACCGATCCACACCTTGTCCTCGATGACGATAGGGCGTCCGTAGGTGGCACTGCGGTTATCGGGATCGACATCATGATTGATGGTTATAAGATTAACCTTCGGGCCGATGAATACGTCGTTGCCGATGATGATGCCGCCGCGGCCGAAGAACGTGCAGCATTGCTGGATGAAACATCCTTTGCCGATAGTCACGGGCTTGCCGTAGTCGATATAGAACGGGGGCAGTACGGTGGTGCTTTCCGGCAGCTCTTTGCCCAAAATCTTTCTCATAAGTTCATGTACACGCTTCTGGTCACGTATGCTTACCGTCGCAAGCTCCTGTGCTGTCTCCATTGTGCGGAAAATGTCGTCAATGAGTGCATCATAGCTCGGCTCACTGGGCGAGACCATTTCACCGCTGAGGTCTTTTGAAAAAATATTGTTCATAACTTCTCTTGTTTTAATATTCTTTTACAAAGATAAAAAGGGAGCCCCGCAGCGGCTTTGCTGCGAGGCTCAAATAACTTTGTCGTGAAGTTCACCCGAATTTTGTCCCGCGTTGTCCGGCTCAAATCATGCTGGGCGCATAACCGTAGGTCTCCTTATAGACTTTCGAGAAGTGCGACAGGTTCTTGAACCCGACATCGAAGCAGGCTTCCGTTACTTTTTTCCTGCCGGACTTTATCAGGTCGTGCGCTGCCTCCAGCCGTCGTTTGATAAGCCATTTCTGCGGTGTCAGGTCGCTCACCTTGGCGAAATCACGCTTGAACGTCGCCAGACTGCGACCCGTATAGCTTGCGATCTCCTCCATCGACAGATCGTACATGTAGTTCTCGTTCAAGTAGTCGATGATGTCTATTTTCCACGGATCAACGAAATCGAACAGCGAAGCATAAAGGTTCCTATCCGTGTTGAGCAAGACATATGCTCCCTCAATCATCTTGAGCTTCAACACGTCGTCGGAGGGTTGCACGCCCGCGTCGAAATAGGGAATCACCGACTCGAACAGGCTGCGGATGTCGGGGCGGTTATTAGGCAATACGCGCAGGCTCACTTTTTCACGTTTCGATTCCACGGGAATCTCTTTCCGATCAAGTGTCTGGTAAAACTCCCGCAGAAAGGGTTTCGTGAATTTCAGCACGACAGAACGGTACGGATGCTCTGCATCGGCATGTTTCTGCAACCACATCCGGTTGTCGCGCCGCATGAAAGCGCACTCGCCCGGATGCAACACCGTTTTCCTGCCGCGCTCCTCGATTTCGAGCTCGCCGGAACACAAATAGATAAGCGTATGCTCCCGGTTCTCGTGCGCGCAACCCCGGTCGTCGGTGAAAAAACTCGCTATCAGGACATTCGAGCAGTCGAATACATTTAATTGTTCCATATCGTCAACCTCTGTTTTTGCAAAGATAACGATTTATCTCGCCTCGTGCTTTGCCGTGAGGCTCAAATTCCGATTCTTTTCAGCCACGCTTCCACTCCGCCGGCACTCCCCGGCATGTCGATCCCCGCATCGTCCGGACGCCCAGGCATGGTAATGTCGTCCGGATCGAGGTCCTCCGGAAGAGTTGCCGGAATGTGCTTCGACTCCGGAGTAAGGCGGTAGATCTTCTGCATCGACTCGTTCAGATAGGTCGTCGCTCCGTAGGTGAAGAACGGAACGATGGTCTTGCCGCTCAGATCGTAGGCTTCGAGAAAGGTGCAGACGACCATCGCAGGCTGGTGCCACCAGCAGGGCGAACCGACGAAAATCGTGTCGTACCGTGCGATTGTCTCCGCAGCGGGCAGATTCGCCACGCCGGGCCGCAGGTCGCCGTACGCCTCGCGTTGAACACGGTCGCTGTCATCGTAGGGATCCGCAGCATACGGATCGGCCGCCTCGATACGGTACACATCGGCTCCGGTCAGCGCTGCAATGCGTTCGGCCACGCGCTGCGTATTGCCCGTCGCAGAGAAATAGGCGACCAGGATATTGCTGTTCCCGGCCGGCTGATCGGGTGTTTCCGGGTCGGAAGTCTTTTCGTCCGCCGAGCAGGCACCCATCGCCGCCAGCGAAAAAAACAAAAACGGAATCAAAAGAATCTTTTTCATACTTCGTACATTATTTATCCGATTCGTCGAACGGATGGTTTTCTATTCGTTACCGGCCTCCGGACCGAACCATTCGACACCTGCGTGCCGATGGCGATATGCGTGAACTCGCTGTCGGAAGCCGCACCGTGCCAGTGCACCACGCCGGGGGCGATTTTCACCACGTCGCCGGGGCGCAGCTCGCGGACCGCTCCGCCCTTTTCCTGATACAGTCCCCTGCCGGAAGTGCAGAGCAGAATCTGACCGCCCGGATGTGCATGCCAGCCGTTGCGCACGCCGGGAGCGAAAGTCACGTTGCCGACCGTGCAGTCCATCGAATCGGCCGCCGTGACGAACATTTCGAGCCAGGCATCGCCCGTGAAATTCGGGTTGTTCTCCAGCAGCGAACCTTTGGCAAAAACATCCTCCGCCAGTTGCGTTTGCGCTGTTTCGGCCGCTCGGTTGCAGCAGGCGCCCGACAAGGCTGCGGCTGCAACGATAAGTATCCATTTCATATCGGTTCGTTATTTGAGGTATTGTCTGAAATAGCCGTCCAGCTTGGGCAGCGTGATTGCCAGATATTCCGGACGGTCGTAGAGATCGACGTGCGTGGCCCCTTCGACGACGAACAGCTCCTTGGGCTCGGCAGCCTTCGCATAGGCGTCTTCCGAAAAGTAGGCCGACACGGCATGCTCGCCCACGATGAAGAGCAGCGGACGCGGAGAGATGGTCCCGATCTGTACGAACGGAAAGAAATTCATCATCGGCGCGAGGCTCGTATAGGAATAATAGCCCGTCGAATTGGGATGCTTACCGCGCTCCGGATTGTCGTAATAGTCCAAAAACTCGCGGGCGTACTGCGGCGTCGAGGCATCGACCTTTTCCGGCAGGGCGCGAATGTCCTTGCGGGCGGCTCCGCCGTATTCCGCTGTGCGCTGTGCACCGACGGCATCGAGCGTCGCCATGCGCTGTTCATAGGTCATCGAGTCTCCCACGCCCTGACGGCGGGCACGGCCCATGTCGTACATGCTGACCGTCGCCACGGCTTTGATCCGGTGGTCGATCTGCGCGGCGCTCACCGAGTAGCACCCGCCGCCGCAGATGCCGACGACTCCGATCCTGTCCGCATCGACCGCCGGGTGGTTCGACAGGAAATCGACCGCCGCACTGAAATCCTCGACACGCACTTCGGGCGATTCGATCCGGCGCGGATAGCCGCCGCTTTCGCCGTAATAAGAGGCATCGAAAGCCAAGGTAACATAGCCCCGCTCCGCCAGGCTGCGGGCATAGAGCCCCGAAGTCTGCTCCTTCACGCCTCCGAACGGATGGCCGACGATGATAGCGGCATATTTTTGGGTCGGATCGTAATCCGCCGGGAGATAAAGATCGCCGACCACGTCGATGCGAAAGCGGTTTCGGAACGAGACCTTCCGCACCTGCACTCCGTTCTCCGCCGACACGGCCGGCGTTGCGGAGTCGGCGAGCAGTCCTTTGCTCTGCAACACTTCGTCCAGCGCCACACGTCCGGCATCGGCTTCGCGGCGGCCGATCCGCCGTTCGACGATTGCCAGCAGGTGGCGCAGTTCATCGGGTTCGACTCCCGTGTTCAGGGCAATGCCCATGTGTCCCTTCATCATCGGTTCCACACCTCCGACAGCGGCCAGTATCGCCACCGTGGCGATCTCCCGCTCGGCATGGGTCAGCACGTCGCGCTCGAAAAGGTCGGCGAAGAGATGCTCTTTGAGAAACACTTCGATTTCGGGAGCCAGCACGGCGTAATCGGCTTTCGGCGCATCCGCAGGGATACCGGAGATCTCCGCGAGAATGTCGCGTCCCCGTTCGTATTTCGGGCGGGCGTCGGTGACCGGCGACGCCTCGCGGCCCCAATTCACTTCGACACCGGCGGCCTTGCGCCCGTCGAGCACGCCGACCAGAGTTTGCAATCCGCGCAAAGCCCGCGGAAATCCGCAGTAGGCGTAGGCGTGCACCATCACCTCTTTCAGTTCGTTGACGGTCATTCCGTCGTCCAGCCCCGCAGCGAGGGCGGATTCCAGTCCGGCGAGGTCGCCCCGTCCCGTCAGGGCGGCGACCGCCGCGATGTGCTGTCGTTTCGTGTCCATAGCTTGTTCCGCTTTCGAGGTCTGTGCTGCGGCGAGCGAAGCGGCGCAGAGCATCCCCATTCCCAACATGTACTTTTTCATGGCTTTTTTTCATTATTTCCGGGATTTCAGCGTTCCGCCCGCACTGTGGCCGCGGACCGCAACCCCGGTTCGTCTTTTCCGACAATGCAAAAGTAGGAAGCGGATGAAGGCGCATCCATAGACGAATTACGGATTCAAGCACCAATTTTACGGTTCGTGCAAAGAGTGTCCACGACGGACCAACCCGTATTACGGATTCAAGAACCGATATTACGGATTCCGCCGAAACAGGGTTGTGCGTATCTGAAAATCGGTTACCTTTGTCCCGGAAAAACGAATGAATACATATGGGAACGATCGTAAAATTGGATTCGGTGCAGGACTACAACGAACTGCTGGGCGTGGAGACGCTGCATCCGCTGGTAAGCGTCGTCGATTTTTCGGAACTGGAATCCGTGCGCCACT
>ERZ773139.863-NODE-863-length-37636-cov-13.938985_pt1 | contig 37636 bp, 38 predicted proteins | sample MGYA00580854_ERZ773139 | MGnify/ENA primary metagenome ERZ773139 (study PRJEB29015, sample SAMEA2737809) | human gut metagenome | biome: human gut; feature: human-associated habitat; material: faeces | place: China | collected 2012 ...
CTCAACCTTACATATACTGATAGGTCTTGGTAACATTCTTGAACCATCATTAGAATATACTGATATAAACTGTCCTGCCTTAGCGGCCTTAGCAATATCCTTTGTTTCAAACCATATCTCATAGACTCCGTCAGCAAGACAATCTGCCTTAAGAATCTTCGCATTTTCTCTGTACGCCATAATAATCTCCATTATTAAACTGTGTATAAATATGTATAATTACTTGCCAAGTGCTCCGTTGATATCAGCAATCATATCAAGAGCAGCCTGTCTTGAAGCTTCTCCGAAATTCTTCTCACCAAACTTCGCATACTGCTCCTTAGTATATGCTGCAATAATTCCTCTTGAGCTGTTTACGATTGCTCCAAGTCCGTCAGGATTAAAGAAATCAACAAGGTCCTTTCCCTGTCCGCCCTGTGCGCCATATCCCGGCACAAGAATATATGCCTTAGGCATAACCTTTCTTAATACTCTTCCCATCTCTGGGTAAGTAGCTCCAACAACCGCACCTACATTACTGTAATCTCCGTCCATGCTTGAAGCTCCCCACTCATTAACCTTCTCACCAACTAACTCGTATAATGGTCTTCCGTTGATAAGCTGATCCTGGAATTCTCCGCTTGAAGGATTAGAAGTCTTAACAAGTATAAATATACCTCTGTCCTGCTCATTACAAACCTTAATAAATGGATTGATTCCATCAGAGCCAAGATATGGATTAACAGTTGCAAAATCTTCGTCAAAAGGTGTAATTGCCTTAGAGCCAACATTTACCTTTCCAAGATGTGCTACCGCATAAGCCTCAGAAGTTGAACCAATATCACCTCTCTTAACATCACCGATAACAATCATGCCTTTTTCGTGGCAATAATCAACTGTTTTCTTGAATGCCTTAAGTCCTTCAATTCCAAACTGCTCATACATTGCTATCTGTGGTTTAACAGCTGGAACAATGTCATATATATTATCTATAATACCTTTGTTATACTGCCATATAGCCTCTGCTGCTCCCTCAAGTGTCTCACCATACTGCTCAAATGCAGCATCTGCAAGATGCTTTGGAAGATACTTCATCATCGGATCAAGTCCTACAACTATTGGTGCATTAGTCTCTACAATCTTATCAACAAGCTTCTTAATCATTAATCTACTTTAGCCTCCTTAATTCATACGCAAAATCACTTTATTCTACAACTTTGGAACTTCTCTTTCAATAAGAATTTCTGTTCCATTATGGTCTGAATACACAACTCTTCCATTAACAAGCGTATATAAAACCTTTCCATACACATGCTTTCCTTCAAATGGAGTATTCTTTCCCTTTGAAGCAAATCTGTTGCTGTCAATATCATACTCTTCTGTAGGATTAACAACTGTTATATCAGCAACTTTTCCCGGTGCAAGAACTCCTCTGTCAATTCCAAGTATCTTAGCTGGATTATAGCTCATTTTCTCAACCATCTGTAACGGAGTAAGTACTCCTGTTCTTACAAGCTCAGTAATAGTAACCGGAACTGCTGTTTCAAGACCTACTACACCAAACGGTGCTTCATCAAAAGGTCTTTCCTTCTCAGTAGGATGATGTGGAGCATGGTCTGTTGCAATAACATCAATAACCCCTGATGCAAGCGCTTCTTTAAGAGCCTTTACATCATCTGCCTTTCTTAAAGGAGGGTTAATCTTAAAGTTAGCATCATCCCCATTCACCGCATCCTCTGTCAGTGTGAAATGATGTGGGGCAACCTCTGCTGTCACTGGAATCCCCTGTTCCTTGGCAATCTTTATAATAAATGCTGATTCCTTATTAGACACATGACTTATATGCAGCTTTGCACCTGTATTCTTTGCAAGAAGAATATCTCTTGCAACAATAACATCCTCAACGGCATCCATTATTCCGAAAAGACCAAGTTCCTTGGCTCTCTCTCCGGCATTCATAACACCTCTTGCAGCCAAGTTAGTATCTTCACAATGTGCAAATACCGGAATGTCAACCTCTGCTGCCTGCCTCATAGCCTGCCTTGCAGTTCTTGCATTCATAATAGTTCCGCCATTGTCACTGACTGCAACAGCACCTGCATCCTTAAGTGCCTCAAAATCAGTAAGATACTCACCCTCCTGACCTGCTGTCATGGCAGCTATTGTATACAGATTAATGTCAGTAACCTCTTCTGCCTTATCTGTTACATACTGCAGCATATCAACATTATCAATTACAGGTTTCGTGTTAGGCATCATGCAGACTGTTGTATACCCGCCTCTAGCTGCCGCTCTTGAGCCTGTTCTGATTGTTTCCTTATGCTCAAGTCCCGGTTCCCTGAAATGTGCATTAAGATCAACCAGTCCAGGCATAACCATGCATCCTGATGCATCAATTACTTCATCAGCCTGTGACTCATCAATATTCTCCTCCACTGCAGCAATAAATCCGTCCTTAATAAGCACATCAATAACTTTGTCTGTTTTACTTGCAGGGTCAAGCACTCTGCCCTCTTTAATCAGTATATTCATTCGCCCAATCTCCCCTCTAAGTTTTTCTCTTCAAAAATATTGGCTGGTACAGGCTTTCCAAAATAATATCCCTGTATATAATCCACACCAAGACTTTTAAGCAGTTCAAACTGCTCCTTATGTTCAACACCTTCAACAACAATCTTCGTACCGATTGTCTTAGAAAGGTCAACTATAAGCTTAACAAATGCCTGCGCATAATCATCTTCAATAATATCATCAATAAATGTCTTATCAACCTTAATGATATCAAGAGGAAGCTGCTTTATATAGTTAAGTGAAGAATAACCTGTACCAAAATCATCAAGTGCAATCCTAGGTCCTAACTTCTTAAGACCTGTAATAATATCCATAACCCTCTGCATATCATTAATTGCAAATGATTCTGTAATCTCAAGTACTATATTCTTAGGATTAACACCTGTCTTATCAAGAATTCTTTTAATATTCTCAACCACATTCTTCTGTAAAAGCTGCACTACCGACAGATTCACATTAATATAGAAATCCGGATGTCCGTTATCATTCCATAGCTTACATCTTCTGCATGCCTCTTCTAGAACATAGTCACCAATCGAAGTAATAAGTCCAAGATATTCTGCCAGCGGTATAAACTCACCTGGTCCCATAAATCCCAGTGCCTTGCTGTCCCATCTTACAAGTGCCTCACAGGAAGTACACATCTGTGTATTGACATTTACAACAGGCTGATAGAATACTACGAATTCGTCAATTCCTGTAGAAACTGCCTGTCTCATATTATTCTCTATATCTAGCCTCTTGGCTGTTGAATTCTCAACCTCACTGCTGTAATAAGCATAGCCGTTCTTTCCTGACCTCTTTGCCTCATACATTGCAACATCTGCCATTCTTGTTATTTCATGAACATCAACACTGTTATCCGGGAACACTGCAATACCCATACTCATAGTGCAGAAATACTCAGTCTCCATAAGATACCACGGTTTGTTAAATAATGTCTTTATATAAGCAACCATTTTACCAAGTTCATCGTATAGCTCCGGACCAATAATAATTATAAATTCATCACCACCCATTCTGTAGCAATGTCCCCTGAGTCCCGGAATACCTGTGAGTCCTGCCGCTATCTGCTGCAACAGGATATCCCCATACTGATGTCCAAGTCCATCATTAATATGCTTGAAATCATCAAGATCAATAAACAGTACCGCTCCTTTTAGTCCAGCCTTTTCAGTTCTTCTTATAACCTTTCTTAAATCAATTTCACATTTCATACGGTTATACAGACCTGTAAGAAAATCATTATGTGCCTGATATTCAATCTTCTGCTGGTTCTTCTTTTTCTGGGTAATATCTGATGCTGTTGCAACAACAACATCACTTCCATCAATCCACTTCAGTTCTGAAAATCTGACTTCAAACCAAAGGCCAGATTCTGTATTATACCGCTCCATTGGTGTTCCAAGCTGACCTGATATATCGAAATTTTTGAATACTTCCTCCAGACATTCTCTTATTGTCTCACGAACTTCAGAAACATGGCTTGCCATATCATTTTCAAAGAGAATGTTTCCCGTACTCTTACTGCATACAATAATTCCTGAACCTATGTTATCCAGAATCTTCTGCAAGACATCATAAGATGATATCAACGAGTTATTGATAACTTTGCTCTGCGCAATACTATGTATAATCATTGCAGCATCTTCTATATATTCAATTACTGATTCATCTCTTCCAAAGTCATCTGAATCGCCCATAACAAAAAGATACATAGCTTTGACATTATTAATTTCTATAGGAACTGATATGCATGTGTTCGCTCTGCATAAAGCAAGCATTTTTCTTTCCTCGTCAGTTGCCGTACCATGCGCTGTCCTTTTAAGCTTTCCAGCGCATAAACAGTTCTCCTTAATATCAGCAGTATCCAGCTTACTACCTATGACATCTTCAGCTTCCACTATAGAATGCATGCTCTTCCCATCTGCACTTATCTGCATAATCACTGCGTTCTGTGCCTGAACATTTTCTACAATCTGCTCAATAATGTTCTTAGAAACCTCTACAAATGTTCCACTATCTTCCAGCATGTGTATAATCTGTGATAGCTCCAGATTAACTGTCTTATTCCCGCTCAAAATAACCCTCCGATAATACATAAATCTGATAATATTATAGCCTATTCCTTGTCTTTTGGAAACTGGTTTTTTCAAATCAATTAACTAAGATTATGTATATTTTTAATTTACAGATAATTAATTGTTTTATGTTCGTGAGGGTGTTATTATATCTTTATATCAATTATTAATGAGGATTATTATGGATATTATTAAATTCAACACAACATTAAAAGCTTCTGGAAAAGATTATTCAAGAATTGTTTTCTGGAACAGATTTTTAAGAAACCCAATTGAGCTTATACTATCATGGACACCTGCAATGGTATCAATTATACTTTTATGTATGCACTATTACTCAAGCTTTCTTCTGATTCTCTACGCTGTATGCTGGTTTTATCCAATATATATATTTTGTTACCAGTTCAGATCAAGCGTTAATTATCATTTAAAACACAGAGACCCTTCAGAAGAAGCCCCATGTACAATAACTCTTATGAATAATGCTATTATGGCAGATATTCCGGAGCATAATCTTGTATACACATACGAATGGAACCAGTTTACCAATGTTTACAACAAATTTGGTTACTACATGTTATTTAACAAAGGCCGAATGATTGTCATGTTGAATCAGAAGGATATGCCTGAAGATGTAAAAGCGGCAGTTCCAGCATACATTAAATCTCATGTCGACAGAAATATTTGTAAAATTAATTTCTAAAAATACCAAAAGGGCATTTCAACATTTTTGATGTGTGCTCTCTGTACTGAATAAACCAGTACAGAGAGCACACATCATTTAAAGCTGAAACGCCCTTTTATTATTATTCTCTCAATTATCTGGCAAGCCATCCGCCATCGACAGCCAATGTAAATCCATTAACATAATCAGATGCAGCTGATGCAAGGAACACAACGGCTCCCTTCATATCATCAGGAGTTCCCCAGCGTCCTGCCGGAATTCTGTCTATAATAGCTTCACTTCTGTCAGAATCACTCCTTAACTGTGCCGTATTATTAGTAGCCATATATCCTGGTGCAATAGCATTAACATTAATGTTATGGCATGCCCACTCATTACACATAGCTTTTGTAAGTCCCATACCAGCACTCTTACTTGCTGTATAAGAAGGAACTCTTATGCCTCCCTGATATGAAAGCATGGAATTAATATTAATAATCTTGCCACCATGTCCCTGCTTAATATACTGCTTTGCAAATGCCTGACTTAAGAAGAATACCATCTTCTGATTAACCTGAATAACACTATCCCATTCATCTTCTGTGAAATCAATAGCATCATTTCTCTTAATAAGTCCTGCATTATTAACAAGAATGTCAACCTTTCCAAAAGCTGCAAGTGCACCATTCACAATAACATCTATAGCTGACATATCTGAAAGGTCTGCTATAACCTCAGCAAATTCTCCTCCATCAGCTTCAATAAGCTTCTTAGTATCCTCGCAGGATCTTCTTGCAACACCTACAACCTTAGCACCTGCCTGCGCAAGTGCAACGGACATTCCCTGTCCAAGACCTGTATTGGCACCTGTAACTACTGCAACCTTTCCATCAAGTCTGAATGCATCAATTATAGACATATATTCTTCTCCTTCTAAATCTGTTTAATTAAAACCTATTATATTATTAGCTATCTTGTATCCCTTCTTAGATATCCATCTTCCTGCAGATGTAGGGATATTAACAGACCAGCCCAAAAGACTGTGTCGTAACTTCTTGTAAAGCACTTCATCCTTATCCTTAGCATACTGCCAGAGTGCCTTCTTCTTCGCAATATGTTCCTTTGTCCCAGATACAATTAAGAATATAGACGATACTTCCATCATAATTCTTAAATAGTTAATCATATATTTTCTACAGTTAATATTCTTAGGATTTTCTGAAAGAAACGAATCAATCATTCTCTTATTAACAGAAAGCTGCTGGTCAATTCTTGAAATCATAACACTCTCATTAACAGACTGATCTTCTCGTCCAATAAAGTATCTGTAGAAATTAGTATTTATGTAATACATATTCTTAACATACGGAAGTGGCTCGAACACAAATATGTTATCAACATAAAATGTATGCTTAGGAAGCTCTAATCCACAATCCTTTAAAAGCTGTGTTCTATATACAACAGTATGCATAAGAATATACTGGTCAACCTTAAAATCGCCTATATTAATATCATCCCATGTAAACATCTGCTCTACAGGAAATACATTTTCATAGTGGATAACTTTCTTTCTCTTGGCTCCGACCTTTTCATATACATAGTTTGCAATAACCATATCCGGCTCACTGCCCTCTTCAAAGCTTCTTAATGTAGCAAGCATTCTTTTATAACTTTTGCCATCTACCCAGTCATCACTGTCAACAACCTTAAAGAACCTTCCTGTTGCATGCTTAAGACCTGTATTTACAGCCTCACCATGTCCACCATTCTCCTGATGTACAGCCTTGACAATATCTGGATATTCCTTTTCATATCTTTTGGCTATTTCATATGTATTATCCTTTGTTGAACCATCATCAACTATAATAACCTCAACTTCATCCCCACCGGCAAGCACTGTATTAATACAATGTTCCATATACTCTGCGGAGTTGTAACATGGTATTGCAAATGATAATAATTTACTCATCAAATTTCTCCTTTACATTCTGTCAGGGCATTCAATCGCAAGTAAATCAATACACTGCTCGAGAATGCTTTTAGTAAGACTGATAAGTGCAATATAACTTGCCTTCTTAGCCTCGTCAGGTTCTGAAAGTATCTTATTGTTATGATAAAAGCCGTTAAATGCGTTAGATACCTCATATATAAACTGACATATCTTATGTGGTGCATTATCCTTATATGCCCCATCAATTATATCTGCAAACTTAATAAGTGATAAAGAAAGATTCTTCTCACTTTCTTCTGTAGCAGCCATAATTTTAAGGTTATCTGTGCTTCCACCATTTTCTGTATATTTGTTAAGGATAGACTTAATTCTTACAATTGTGTAAAGAATATATGGTCCTGTATTACCCTCAAATGATGAAAATCTCTCAATATCAAACACATAATCCTTTGATGCCTGATTAGAAAGATCTCCATACTTTAATGCAGCAAGTCCTACTATCTTAGCTGTATCTCTTGCTTCTGTCTCTTCAACAGTTCTGTTAGACATAATTTTCTCATATACAGCTTCATCAATATCAGCTATAAGATGCTCAAGTCTCATAACACCACCTGAACGCGTCTTGAATGGCTTACCATCTTTACCGTTCATAGTACCAAAGCCCACAAATCTCATATCTGCATCAGGCGCTACAATCCCAGCCTTCTTAGCCGTTCTGAATACCTGTGTAAAATGAAGTTCCTGCCTCTTATCAGCAAGATAAATATATGTATCAGGATGATATAACTTTTCTCTTTCAACAATAGTTGCAAGGTCAGATGTTGCATAAAGTGCCGCACCATCAGATTTTCTTACGATGCATGGTGGAAGCTCCTTAGTATCACCCTCCTGCTGTATATCTACAACAGTTGCGCCCTGACTTTCATAAGCAATTCCGTCTGCAATCATCTTATTAACCATATCGTCAATATATGGCTGTGCATCTGATTCACCTTTCCATAAATCAAAATGTACATTAAGATTATCATAATTCTTCTTAAGGTCAGCCTTAGAAACATTCATAATATGATGCCATATCGCACGGCATGCCTTGTCACCGCTCTGTAACTTAAGTGTAGCTTCATGAGCTCTTTCTGCAAATGCAGCATCTTCCTTAGACTTTGCAGAAGCTGCCGGATAAATCTCCTCAAGCTCAGAGATAGTAAATGGTGCTTCCGCTGGATACTCACCGGTAAAACTGTCATCAAAATACGGAAGTTCTGGCTTTCTGTCTCTTAACTCTTCAATGATAAGTCCCATCTGCAGACCCCAGTCTCCAAGATGAACATCACCTATAGTTTTATTTCCAACAAATGTATTGATTCTCTTAACGCTTTCTCCGATAACTGCAGAACGTAAATGTCCGACATGAAGAGGCTTTGCAGCATTAGCTCCGCCATAATCTACAATAACAGTCTTATCCTTATCAGTATTAACATATCCAAACTTTTCTGTTTCAGACATCTCATTAAGATATCCAGCCAGATAATCTTCACATATATTAATATTGATAAATCCAGGCTTAACACTCTCAATCTTAGAAAACATCTTGTTATCTGCTAACTTTGCAACTACCTCATCAGCAATCATAAATGGTGCTTTCTTATATGCTTTGGCTGCTGCCATAGCACCGTTACACTGAAACTCGCACAGGTCAGGTCTGTTAGAAACTGTAACTTTCGCATATGCCTCATCATATCCACATTCAGCGAATACATTTTTAATCTCATCAGTAATAAGTTCAATAATCGTCTTCATATTCTCCACCTTTTACAATATCTAATAAACCACCTTTACAAGAAACATCCCATAACTCTCTGCCGGTAATGACATCTGTACGTTCTCCCCATCAAGACATCGCTTCACATCTTCCGGCTTCTTAATGCCATTGCCTACATCAAGCAGCATCCCAATCATAAATCTTGCCATATTATGAAGAAAATCATCAGCTTCAATCCTTATGTAAGCTCTTGTTCCTTCATACTGAATGTTTATCCTCTTAATAGTCCTCTCTGTGCTTTTGCTCTTCTTTGCCGTAGTAAATGCCTTAAAATCATGTTTTCCTTCAAAATATCCGGCAGCCTTTCTCATGGCATCAAAATCCGGCATACTGAATGTATGATACGCATATTTTCTTCTGAATACATTAGCTACATTACCTGTATCCAGTCTGTACTCATATATCTTGGCCTTTGCATTAAGCTGGCTGTGAAATCTTTCATCAACCTGTGAAACAGACATAACCGCGATATCTCTTGGCAGATATCTGTTAAGATAATTCTTAATATCAAGTGCCTTAACTTCCTTCTCAAGCTTAAAATTAGCTGTCTGGCAAAGTGCATGCACACCCTTTTCTGTTCTTGACCCGACATACATGTCAACTGTCTCACCTGTCATTCTTGTTATTATCTCACACAGTCTGCTCTCTATAGTATTCGTGCTGGCATCCTTGCCCAGTCTTTGCCAGCCATCATATCTTCCACCATCGTATTCTATCTCTATACGGTAATTATACATTATTCGTCTTCCAAAACCTTTTCTATTGTATTAATAATTACAGCACTATCAAATGGCTTCTGAATAAAATCAGCAGCACCTCTCTTTAATGCCTCAACCATATTAGTCTTCTGACCAGCGGCAGTTACCATAATAACCTTTGCCCCTGGATCAATCTCAATAATCTCTCTTACTGCTTCTATACCATCCATAACAGGCATTGTAATATCCATTGTAACAACATCAGGCTTATACAACCTGAATTTTTCTACACCTTCTACCCCATTAACTGCCTCTGATACAATCTCATGTCCTGCATCTTCAAGCATATTTCTTAAAAATTTTCTTGATGTCTTAGAATCATCTACTATCAAAATTTTTGCCATAACTGTTCTCCTTATTAAGCTGAAAGCTGGATTTTATTATCAGCAGCCATTAAAATCTTAAATACATTATCTTCAATATTGAAAGTCACAACATAAAAACCGGTATCTGCCGTAACTTCTGTATCTTTATAAAACACTGGCGGATGAAGTGTTACTTCAATATCTGCTTCTCCAAGTTTAGTTGCATATGCACCATTCATCACATTAATAAGTTCACATAATGCATCATAAGCATCCTCATCAAATTCTTCAATATCTTCCTGTGCAAATGTCGATGCCAGTTTCAAAAGTTCGACATTATCACCAGCTATGCCAAGAAACACATCAATATCCCCATCCATAACCTGACAACCAATAAACTGACCCTTATATTCTCTTTCGTAATCTATCTGGTTCAGTTCAATATTACCATCCATGAACATTCCAAGACTTTTCAATGTACACTGCATCTGCGTCTTGTAATAATCATTGTCCATATGCAGAAATGTTTCAACAAGTGTATCCGTATCTCCCTGCTTTATGACTTGTAACTCTCTGTCAGTGAACACGTTATCTGAGTGATTCTTTGCAATATATCTGCCGAGTATTCTGTCCTTCATAGTTTTTCTCCTTCTCGTTGATTTAGCTTCCCAAAATATCCCCTGTTCATTCACATTAATATATAAATACTCAGTTCATTATACATCATACCATTGTTCAATAGCAATAATTTCATAAGAAATTACATTTTATCATGAAAAAAACACCCGGACAAAACAATCTGTCCGGGTTGAATACTATGATTAATTACTTATCTTCCACTGAATAGTTAGGAGCTTCCTTAGTGATATGAATATCATGTGGATGACTCTCTCTTAAAGCTGCTGAAGACATCTTAATAAACTGAGCTGTTTCCTGAAGTACTGGGATAGTAGGTGCTCCACAATATCCCATACCTGAACGAAGACCGCCCATAAGCTGGAATATAGTATCCTCAACAAGACCCTTATAAGCAACACGTCCTTCAACACCCTCAGGAACAAGCTTCTTGGCACCAGTCTGGAAATATCTGTCCTTGCTTCCGTTCTCCATGGCAGCGATAGAACCCATTCCTCTGTATACCTTGTACTTTCTTCCCTGGAATAACTCGAATGTACCAGGAGCCTCATCACAACCTGCAAGAAGGCTTCCTAACATGCAGACATTACCACCTGCTGCGATAGCCTTAACGATATCTCCTGAATACTTGATACCACCATCAGCAATTACAGGAATACCATACTTCTTAGCCTCTGCGTAAGCGTCCATAACGGCTGTAACCTGTGGTACACCAATACCTGCAACAACTCTTGTTGTACAGATAGAACCAGGTCCGATACCAACCTTAACAGCATCTACACCAGCCTCACAAAGAGCCTTTGCAGCTGCACCTGTTGCAATATTACCGGCAATAACCTGAAGATCAGGGAATGCTGACTTAATCTCTTTAAGAGTTGTAATAATATTCTTAGAATGACCATGAGCTGAATCAATTACAATACAGTCAACACTTGAATTAACAAGTGCCTGGACTCTGTCCATAACATTAGCTGTGATACCAACAGCAGCACCTGCTAAAAGTCTGCCCTGTGAATCATGTGCTGAAGACGGATACTTAACGCTCTTCTCTATATCCTTAATTGTAATAAGTCCTCTTAATTTATAATCATCATCAACGATAGGAAGCTTCTCTTTTCTTGCCTTACCTAATATCTTCTTAGCCTCTTCAAGAGTAGTTCCAACAGGAGCAGTGATAAGATTCTCGCTTGTCATGCACTCCTTGATTGGTCTTTCAAAATGCTCCTCAAACTTAAGGTCTCTGTTAGTAATGATACCAACAAGCTTGCCATTATCATCTGTGATAGGTACTCCGGAAATTCTGAACTTACCCATAAGGTCATTAGCTTCCTGTAATGTATTATCTGGATGTAAGAAAAATGGGTCTGTGATAACACCATTCTCTGAACGCTTAACCTTGTCTACTTCTTCTGCCTGAGCTTCTACTGACATATTCTTATGAATAATACCAATACCGCCCTGTCTAGCCATTGCGATTGCCATTCTGTGTTCTGTAACTGTGTCCATACCTGCACTCATTAAAGGAATGTTAAGTTTAATATTCTTAGTGAGCTGTGTTGAGAGGTCAATCATATTAGGTGTTACTTCTGAATACTGTGGAACTAAAAGTACGTCGTCAAATGTAATGCCTTCACCAATAATTTTACCCATTTTGCTAAAATCCTCGCTTTCTGTTGTGTTTTAATATATAGAAAAAATCCGAATAAATAAATTAATCCGGATGTTTCTACAAGTATCTGACATCTTAGTCAGTTTATAAATATGTTACAAGTGAATATAACAAAACTGCCATTAAAAGTCAAACATTTTTTATAAATGTGCAACTCCGTTACCAACAGCACTTATAATTGCTTCTTTCATTGAATCATCCGGAAGCATAAACAGTCTTATCATCTCATTGCTGTCATTGTCATATGTGTATATTACAATATCTTCAGGGTCATCAACTCCTGATGAACAATTGTATGTCCTTAACTGCTGTCTTGCCTTACCCAAAGCTTCCTGACTGTTTACTTTCGCAACCAGAGTTGCTCTTGTAAGATCAAAGCTTCCCACATTCTTTCTCACAGACTTAGCCATAATCTTATCTATAGTGAGGCTTCCGTTAACATATGAATATTCATATTCAGCGTTATAATATTCAAATACAAACACCGTGAAGAATATAAATATAACAAGTACAATAACGCCTAACCAGCCTGTCTGCACAATTGTTGTCGCTGCAAGCAGACATGCAATCACAAGTATTATTCTGTAAAAAATTGAAATCTTAGGAGCGGTAACTTTAACAATCTGCTCTACTGTTCCTTCTATCATAATTCAATAACCTTTCTTTAAAGCAATATGCCCGGCGGGAAATTCCCCACCGGGCTGTAAGTTTTAATTATTCTGTGGAATTACATCATTCCGCCCATGCCTGCACCACCTGCTGGCATAGCTGGAGCATCTTCCTTAATATTAGCAACAACTGATTCTGTTGTAAGAAGTGTTGAAGCAACGCTTGTTGCATTCTGTAATGCACTTCTTGTAACCTTAGCCGGATCAAGGATACCAGCATCTATCATGTTGACATACTCTTCCTTATATGCATCGAATCCTGTACCAACTTCAGACTCTCTTACCTTATTGATGATAACAGCACCTTCAAGACCAGCATTGTATGCAATGTGGAATAATGGAGCTTCAAGGGCCTTTAAGATAATCTGGGCACCAATCTTCTCATCTCCACTGAGTGTCTTAACAAGTTCTGCAACCTTCTTAGAAGCATGGATGTAAGCAGAACCACCACCTGATACTACACCTTCTTCAACAGCAGCTCTTGTTGCATTAAGAGCATCTTCCATACGAAGCTTAGCTTCCTTCATCTCTGTCTCTGTTGCAGCACCAACTCTGATAACAGCTACACCACCTGCAAGCTTAGCAAGTCTTTCCTGTAATTTCTCTTTATCAAATTCAGAAGTTGTCTCCTCAAGCTGTGCCTTAATCTGTGCAACTCTTGCATCAATATCTTCCTTAGCACCTTCGCCATCAACGATAACTGTGTTTTCTTTCTGAACCTTAACAGATTTAGCTCTACCAAGCATATCCATTGTTGTATCCTTAAGCTCAAGTCCAAGTTCCTCAGAAATAACCTGACCACCTGTAAGAATTGCGATATCCTTAAGCATCTCTTTACGTCTGTCACCGTATCCAGGAGCTTTAACAGCTACAACATTGAATGTTCCTCTTAACTTATTAACGATAAGTGTTGTAAGAGCCTCGCCCTCAACATCTTCTGCAATAATAAGAAGCTTGGCACCACTCTGAACAATCTGCTCAAGAACTGGTAAAATTTCCTGAATATTAGAAATCTTCTTATCTGTAATAAGGATATATGGATTATCAAGAACTGCTTCCATCTTATCCATATCTGTAGCCATATATGCTGAAATGTATCCTCTATCGAACTGCATACCTTCTACAAGGTCAAGCTCTGTCTTCATTGTCTTAGATTCCTCGATTGTGATAACACCATCGTTAGAAACCTTCTCCATAGCATCAGCTACCATCTGTCCAACTTCTTCATCACCTGCTGAAATAGCTGCAACCTTGGCAATCTGATCCTTGCCTGTTACCTTCTCGCTCATATGTGCGATAGCGTCAACAGCACAATCAGTAGCCTTTTTCATTCCCTTTCTTAATACGATTGGGTTAGCACCTGCTGCAAGGTTCTTCATACCTTCATTAATCATAGCCTGTGCAAGAACAGTAGCTGTTGTTGTACCATCACCTGCAACATCATTAGTCTTGGCTGCCACTTCCTTAACAAGCTGTGCACCCATATTTTCGAATGCATCTTCAAGCTCGATATCCTTAGCAATAGTAACACCATCGTTAGTTATAAGTGGTGCACCATATGACTTATCAAGAACAACATTACGTCCCTTAGGTCCGATTGTTACTCTTACTGTATTAGCTAACTTATTAACACCTTCCTCTAAAGCCTTTCTAGCTTCAATTCCGTACTTGATTTCCTTTGCCATAATAATAGCCTCCTAAATAAATATACTTCTTATATGTTCAAACCGCCCTCATCTGCAACTGACATTGTCAATTATTCAATGATAGCAAGAATATCAGACTGCTTTACAATGATGAGATTCTCATCTTCATCAAGCTTAACCTCTGTTCCAGAATACTTAGAATAGATAACCTTATCACCAGGCTTAACCTGCATAACAACTTCCTTACCATCAACAACTCCGCCAGGACCTACGGCAATAACCTCTGCCTGCTGTGGCTTTTCCTTAGCCTGTCCAGGAAGTACGATTCCTGATTTAGTAGTCTCCTCTGCAACTAATGCTTTAATAACAACTCTGTCTCCTAATGGTACTAATTTCATTATATATTCCTCCATTCCGCTGTCTTCACATGAGAGTGAACCCTTCATGGCAGCATTCATCTTCCTGTTAGCACTCATTCTTTTCGAGTGCTAACCACTGCACATAATGTAACACTTCACGCTTTTATTTGTCAACAGCTAATTCAAATATATTATATTTTTTAGATTTTATTAATAATTATTATTTAACACCCATTTTTATTGATTTTCCATAATAAAACAGATACTGCTGTGCAAATCCCCCCAGTTCCCCAAACTGTTCCTTTGCAAAAGCAGCAATCTTATCCTTTGGAGTGTCCACACCGTCAAAATACATTGTCTCCATAATTCTTTTAATCCACACATCAACAGGAAATGCTTCTTTCTTTCCAAGTCCGAAAAGGCTTACGCAGTTGGCAACCTTCTCTCCAACACCTTTTATTGTCATAAGTTCCTTAATGCACGAATCATAATCCATGCTCTTAAGTTCATTTATATCAAACTGGCCTGCCATATTCCTTCTTATTGCATCCATAATATATGGCGCCCTAAATCCCGTCTTTAACTCTTTAAAGTCCTCTTCACTTGCATTGGCAAGCTGTTCAAGTGTTGGAAATGTATACATATCCGCTCCACCATATGTTCCCTTATATGTACCAAACTTTGCAGATATATCAGCTACTATCTTCTTAATATGAGGTATCTGCTTATTCTGCGATATAATGAATGATATAAGTGTTTCAAAAAAATCCTGATTAAGAATCCTCACTCCCCACATGCTTTCAATTGCATCCTTTAACTTATCATCTTTTTCCAGCAGCTTTTTCTTAATTGCTGAATAATCCCTGTCCATATCGAAATAATCTTTCCATACATTTACATATTCATCTTTGTCTGTATCATAAAATGTAACGGTATCAGCCTCCTGTGAAACATGTAATACATACCCCTTTGCCGTCAGTACATAATCCTCTTCATCGAGCTTTACAAAATGAAAACACTGTCCACATTCCAATGTCTGTGCCAGATCGAAATCACATACATTTTTTAATTTATAATCTGCCATAATTATCCTCCATATTTCTTATCATTTTGCTTTACATTTATAACAACCCCGTTATACAATTATATATAATTTAATCAATAGGAGACAACACATGAAATTCAGAAAATATTGGGCGTCTCTTTTAGCCGGAGCAATATTAACAGCATCTCTTTACGGATGCAGTATACCTTTTACCAATAACAATACCTCTGATACTTCTTCAGAAATTTCATATATACCATTTGATAACAAAGCAGCTACAACCGAAGATATAATTCAGTTTATAATACAATCCATGGAAAATAACAATAATGAATGTGATATTTTTGTTGCCGATGACAAGCTTATTGATGCCAATGAGTGGCTGACAAGAATTAGCGGCATAGAACAGATAAAGTGTGAATACCGCAGAATTAAAGATGGTTACAATATGGTGATAACTTATGACTGCTGGGATAATTATGCAATAATGAAGGCATATAATTCAGACAATACATCCCAGCTTAACGAACGCCAGCTTGAACTTTATAACAAATATATTGAAATCCTTTCAGAAGTTACTTCACCACATAAAAGCGATTATGAAAACGAACTTGCAATACATGATTATCTTGTATCACATATAACATATATTGATAATGGCGGTTCAACCTTTAATGCTTATGACGCTCTTATTAACGGTGAGGCTGTATGTAGCGGATACACAGAAAGTTTCAAGACTTTTATGGATATGCTCGGTATTGAGAATTACACATTATCAGGTACAGCGGGCAGCCAGCAGCATATCTGGAATGTAGTTAAACTTGGGAACGACTGGTATCAGGTTGATGTCACATGGGATGACCCTGTTGGTTCAACATCGGAGTATATCGACCACGGATATTTTAATATAACAGATGCCGATATGGCAATTGACCACACATGGAATTCCGCTGTAAATGCAGCCAACCCTGCTAATGGATACATATACACATATCCTGTTCAGTCAAAGCTTCAGGTCATTAATACACAGAACGAATTCGATAATTACATATTGCGTTGCATAAGAAACCGGACCAGACATATAGAATTTACAACAACAGCTGACCTTGATATCAAATCAGCAGTATCTAATGCTGGAATCCAGTTATCCTATGCCTACAAAACCACTAACAGAACCAATTACACATTATATACAGTTACTTTCACATTCTAAAAACAGGTCACTTGTTATATATGCCTTTATCAGGCTTTATAAACAAGTGACCATTTGTTATCTGTTATTCTTTTTCCCCGGTTCATCTGCTATATATGAACCATCCTTTATCATAGCTCTTACCAGTGAATCTTTCGCATTCTTCCATGGCTCATCAATATATTTGTGGTCAAATTTATTAATAAACCATTCCACATCATCTCTTACCCGCTTCATATTCTCAATATAGAGGCTGTTAGTTATCTTAATAAATTCATCTAACATATCCCCCTTTAAAGAATTAGCTGCCTGCTCAAGCAATATGCCATAATGCTTCGTACAGAATCCCTTGCATGTTTTATACTTCTCCCTGAAATCACTATCATGCTTATACATATGAAATATAGTATCCAGATATCTCTGAAATGTGTTATCAATCCTTTCACATACAAAGCATGTGCCTTCAAGCTGTTCAGCATATGCTGTCACGGAAGGTTTATCAGCTTTCTTAAACATAGACTTTCCTGCCACTTTTCCATCCTGCAGACCCTCAATATCATTAATCACTCTGTCAAGATGTGTCTTCATGACAAGGGCAAAGCCAAGTCTGTTCTCACAGTCATACACTTTCTTTAAATGCTTCTGGCAGAAACCCTTTTTATCGGTCACAGCCCTTATATCATCTTCCATATAACTAGGGCCCATTGTATAGCTTACCGCATCATCCTCCAATGCTTTATACATTGAACAAATCGGACATTCACAGTCTGATGAAAATGCATCATTAACAGGTATAGTATATATCTTCTCTTTCATAGGTACTCCTTTAATCAGTCTTTTATAAATGTATTCTATCATAATATTTTATTAATATCATTCTATTTATTATTTTTTAAATTCCGGGTTATATGCATAGAAATTCTTAGAATCCAGCTTGCTCTGTATAATCGACATAGCTTCTCCGAATCTCTGGAAATGCACAACCTCTCTTTCTCTTAGGAACTTCAGCGGTTCATACACATCCGGATCATCACGGCAGAGTCTTAACAGATTATCATAAGTACTCCTTGCTTTCTGCTCGGCTGCCATATCCTCTGCAATATCAGTTATTGCATCCCCCTTTGACTGGAATTCAATTGCGCAGAAAGGTACACCTCCTGCAGCCTGCGGCCATACTCCAACCGTATGATCAACATAATATGCCTCAAACGGAGTTCCTTTTATCTGTTCCATTGTAAGATTTCTTGTAAGCTGATGAACCATTGTACTGACCATTTCAAGATGGCCAAGTTCTTCCGTGCCTATATCAGTCAGCAATCCGGCAACCTCCCTGTATGGCATGGAATATCTCTGTGAAAGATATCTCATTGATGCTCCAAGCTCACCATCTGGTCCACCATACTTCAATAAGATATACAGTTTTTCTACCTATTTATATATGTATGCTATCACAATACTGTTATATGTGCAATGTTGTATAAGTGAATAATTAGTTTGGAAGTCTTAACTCCATACCTGCATAAAGCGGTGTATCTATACTCATTCCATTATATTCTGCAAGTTCTGCTGCTCTGCCTTCATCTCCAAGGTAATCTCTCGCAATCTGGCAGAAACTTCCGCCTGGTTCTACAACAGCCACTCTTTCTTCTGCCTCCTGTGACGTTTCCTCTTCCGGCTCTTCCTCACTTTCTGCTTGTGTATTATCTTTAGAATAATACTTAGCTTCCATGGCCGCCTGATAGTCTGCATAGTTGTAGCCTACAGCTTCAAGTCGTTCTTTACGCTCGTCACCATCACCATACTCTCCGCGATAAATTGCATCAATTACATCTTCGTCAAGTTCCTGTGATGGCTGCTCAATGTTTTCTTCATCTTCTGAATTATTAACCACACTCCAAACATAATCATTGAACACTCTAAGTCCAAAATCATTGATAATCGCAAGTGCTGTTTCATAGTAATCTGGAGCTGTAGCATAATTATAGCCAACCCAGTTACCATCTGCATCTCTATCCGTATTATTGACAGCATTTGTAAGACCATATAACTCACCTTCAACCGTATTAGCAGATGTAGCATCATTATAATTATCCCACTGCATTAAATCCAAATATCCATATACAGCTCCCATTACATCAGGATACTTTTCAAAGGAATCTTTAATGTTTACATATTCTCCATCTATGTACTCTGTTGTATCACATTCTACACCGCTTCCCTTAATTCCAAACAGTGAAGCAGCCCCTAAATTCCAGCCAGATTCTTTAGCAGCCTGTGCAAGAATTACAGCCGGGCTTATTGTCTTCTTTCCTTCTCTTCTGTACTTAATCCATGCATTGCACACAACTGGTGCAAGAGTATTTATAAAATTGTTTACATGTTCATATCTTGTATTAATTGTTGGAAATGTTCTCATATTATTTATCCTTCTTTCTTTATACTATTTAGATTCAAAAAAGGAAGGCTGTTACACCTTCCTTAAATAATAAATATTCTTGCCTTAAGTATCACTTTTTTGTTATCTGTTTATATGCCTGATTAACACCTGTTGATGCAAGTCCTGACACAATACCAACTGCAATTGCATTCATAATGTCATTCGCAGGAAAATCAGGAATAACAAACATTCCTACAGCTCCCAAAATGCCACCTGAAACACCTACAATTACAGGAATAGCTTCATCCTTAACCTGCTTAACCTGCTTTGCTGCAGTACCAATCAAATAAGTAATAACCACAATTGCAAGAACGGTTCCCATTTGTGTAATATCCATTTTAATCACCCTTACCCTTTCTTCTCTAAATCTTCAATTCTATGGTTTGCGACCTTAATTTTTTCTTCCTGGAGTGCGGTCAATTCTTCAAGTTTAAATGTCCTTTCAATAACATTGTTATGCTTATCAACTCGTTTTGTTAACTCGGACAGTTTATAATCAATCAATGTTATGGTCTTATTGTGCATTACATAGTTATTAATCAAGCAAACAACCAATGTAACAACTGCTGTTATAATAGCTTCATTCATGTTTTTTCTTTCCAATCTGTTGCACTGGTGCAACTCTCATTTTTATTCAGGAACATATTTCAGCTAAGAATCATCATAGTACATCTTAGATACCTCCTTATAATATTTAAAAAGCCAGTCCTAAGACTGGCAAATCGGGCATTTCAATACCTGAAGCAGATATTGGAATTATTATACAAAAAACAGATAGTACCACTGGAAGCACTATTAGATATCAGGTGTGCATAGGAACTTTTATACAATATCGAATTGATAATGGTTCGTGGATTAGAATTTAATCTTATATTTTATTTACTCTATAAACATTTTATTAATAACTACCTATTCTTGAATCAGATGTTATACATCGCCAAACTATATTATCATCATTGATATTATATAATTCATGTACAGAATAATAATATTAATAAGCGGATGGGTTATAAATTCTATAGTTTGTATATGTTTCATTACCCATCTTCATACCTACATAAATACCATATGTCGAAAAATCAAATACTACAACATCTCCATTTATGCTCTGTCCTATAGTAATTCCGTATTCTCTTCCACTCCAACCGCCTCGAATTAGAAATACACCATCTTTATTCTGAGATTTTATTATTTGTATTTTTTTATCTATTAAACCTTTCCAGGAGTCTGCCTTTGTATCATCAAATCCTAAGTTTATTACACCAATATTGGAGTTTAGTGCAGTTATTAATGATGCTTGCGTACTTATTGCTCCTGTTACAGTTCCATTGCCAATCTTGCTAATATCGGTTGTTCCCAGTAGCTTAACCAAGGATATCACATTTTTAACAGCCGTTTTTATCTTTCCAAGCGCAGATTTAATACTCTCTCCGGCCACTAATTCCTGTAAACTTGAGCTTGCCGTGTAATCTGGCATTGCTTCCTCAACAGCTGTATCAACATCTGCTTTCATTAGATAGTCGCTTAGTTCTCCTCCTAAGCAATCCCACATACCATCTTCTGTCTTATACACATTTGTTCCCGCAGGATATGTGATACTCCCACCATCTTTAAATATACTGTTCGAGGTAAAAGCTGTACTAATGTTATACATTGCACCAGATTCGACATTATTTATATTGGGAAGATTAGCAAATGTAACTGTTCCTTTAGGCTTCAATGCCCCTGTAATGGAAGCCGCCGCTGTTTTTGCCACGTCCATATAATTCTTGGCGTTATTCATATATGTTTGTGCATTATTCTTGTATGTTTCTGCCGCTGTTTTTGCGCTTTCTGCTGTACTGGCACTAGAAGATGCACTATTCTTATATGTATTTGCATTACTTTCAGATGTTGCTGCTGCTTTCGCACTGGAAGCTGCTGCCGTGGCACTGGAAGCTGCACTATTCTTATATGTGCCTGCATTGCTCTCCGATGTCGCCGCCGCTTTCGCACTGGAAGCTGCTGCCGTGGCACTGGAAGCTGCACTATTCTTATATGTGCCTGCATTGCTCTCCGATGTCGCCGCCGCTTTCGCACTACTTGCCGCCGCATTAACAAACTTCGTTATATTGGGCATATATGTTTTATCCAACGCATTTTTAAAATTAACAACATAGGAATACTCTTCCGCCGCAGTGTTTTTATCTGCTTCTATCTGTGTTAATATTTCATTGAACGCCATTAAGTACTGTTGCTTAATGGCATCTGTAGCATCCTGTATCTGGTCCTCAAAATCTTCATATGTACCAAGTTGTTTAACAATGCCTGGTGCAAAACATATGTATAATTTTCTTGCCCTTCTATCCGTTCCCATCGTAACTGCAAACTCTCCTGGAAGCATTTTTGTAGGATCAAAGTCTTCCGGTCTGCCTTTTCTCATAACTATTGCCATTAAATCACTCCTATTCAAGGTTATCCACTATGTTCTGTGCTAAATCCTCAAGCTTATTTACAATTTCAAGGTTATCATTATCCACAATTACACGATTTACTCTCGCATTTGCATTAGTTACTTTTCCTTCGCCGTCAATTTCATCATAAATTATAGCCATCCTCTTGCTGTTGCCATCACTCACGATAGATATTCCTTTTATATTTCTCACTCTTCATTTTCCTCCAATAATCTTTCGATATTTATATTATCCGGTATAGTCTCTTCAAGCATACCAATAATGTTTTCTCTTTTTGTTCCTTCTTCATATTTCTCATTTCTATATAAATTAAAGCCAGCTTGATGTGCCATTATATGCCACCCAAACCTCAATCCGCTAGAACCAGCAACTGTAAAGAAATACTTATTTCTCTCTTTTATATAGCAGAAACCATCTCCATATGGCTGCAAAAAAACTTGATACATATTGTCCAAATCAATTGTTTCTGAAAAAATATCTTCCAAGCTTATAATACATATACCTGTCTCATCGATTATACCGTCTCCAACATCCCCAAACAGAGGTGAAGGAGTTTCATATGCATTTAATAAACGTTCCCCATAATTCTTCGTTTCTACAATTCGATTTTTTGTACCAGAAACAGAAAAATCTCCATTAATACGGCAACGATCTCCGCTGTAAACGGATATTACACCCGATGTTGATGTTTCAAAAATTGCTCCATTAGCATTTATTATTCCTGTTTTAGAACCGGTTATTATTTCAACCTGATCCTTACTTGTATAAACATCTCCAAGTTTTGTGCTACCATCTCCATATAATATAAACTGCCCTGTCGAATTTTTTTGGCAGCTAAGAACCCATGTTTTTTCAGGATTATTCTCTAATGGCGGCTGCAGGTACACACAGTAGCTGTTACCTCCGTATGAAACCTCTTTAAATAAAGCTCTTCCATTTATATTCCATCCGCCAACACTACCACTCTGCATTATTATTTTAATGCCCTCGATAATTCCCGCTGTTATATAAGATGCATTTAGTCCTATTGCATATATGTCATTAAGTATTGCATTACCAGAGACATCTAACCCATACGGATATGTCTTGCCACCATCATTACTTATACCAATTGCTTTTATGGTAATCTTAATTACGATTGTACTATCAGAAAGCAGCTTCTTGTCGTGCACATATCTTATTGTACCGCCATCTTCCGTTGTAACATCCGTTGTAAACATTCCTGAAGAAGTTGCCAGGTCTTGTGCCAACTTCTCAACTGCCTTTTCCCTGGCATCTTTTTCTTTTTTTACTGCGCTTTTAATTAGATTCTGGGTTGTTGCCTTAGTTGCTGCACTCTGTCTGCTTGCTGTCTTGGAGTCTGAACTTATTGTCATCTTTCCACCTAATGTTGCAGTTATATTACTTATTATTATCGGGTATGTTCTACCTGCATAATCACTAATGTATCCAACATCTCCAGCCTCTACTGTAGGATCATACATAGCTGTAAAGTTACATTTCCTGAATATCATTCCAACTGCTTTATCCATAATAGCGGCTGCTACCGCCTGTGCAATTTCAGTTGTGGTTATAAACGGATTGTCTGTTATTTCAATCACATATCCTTCAGTTCCATAACTTAATACATTATCATCTCCATAACCTATTCGGCATCCACTTGCAACTGTATTATTAGCATATACTGTAGGCGTATCTTTCAGCATATAAAAATGATGGTATGTAGATAAATCTCCATAATTACCACCATCAAATTTATCTCCTGTTGCATAATCTTCCAATGTACCGCCAAAAGCTGCATCTCCTGTTGCATAATCCTCAAGTAGTCCGCCATCAAGATTTGATGGTATTTTCTTATACCACTTAAGTTCTAAATGTCCCTCCTTATTACATTTAGCAAAGCAACATGCTATCTGTGCAATATAGGACACTGCATCCAGACATGTAATATCCTCTTCCGGTTCATTTATTAATACTTCACTATTACTAAATGTTTGCGTATCTAATGCCAGCCCACAATAATCACATATCTTTTTCAAGGCATATCCTGATGTTACAGGCCACTGTATATTTGCGTTCTTTAAAGGCTTTTCTAAAAGAGACATATTATCAAGCATGGACAACGTCACTGTTGTTGATTTTGTCTGCGGATTTTCCATATTGAATACTCCTTCTTTGGTGTATTCAATTGTTCTATCATCCATCTCAAGACCTGCATATAAAACACACTTCATGTTTTCTAAGTCGTACTTCGACAACCAATCTCCTGTGTTATCCACTACAATCTGGGCACTGCCTATTACAGCAGCACCCACATCGAAAGAATCTGTAGAAGAAGTCCCCTGACTGTATGATATTCCATCAGACATAAGTTTTTTTGTTCCTAATGTAATAATCTCTTTTACAGATTCATCATCATTCATAACTAACAGCTCTGCTTTAGGTATGTAATTATACATATATTCATGTATCTTTTCTTTAAACTCTGTACTTATATCCGTTATCATTTTAACCTCTTTCTATCAAATCTACAGATACTTCTGGATATCTTATCTCGTCCCCAACAGTCTTTACAGAGTATGCTATAGCTCCTCTATATACCTGCATATCTATATCCAAATCAGATATTAATAATGGGAAGAATTTTCTCAAGCCATTCTCCCCATCTCTTATACCATTCTTCAATGTTTTAAATTCATTCTGCGTAAGCATCTGCCATTTCAGACTAACAGTTATATATGCACCTGTTATGTCTCCTACCATTGTTCCAGCTAATGTTCTTCCTGTATCACTTGTCCACAAAAGCGTATCATTTAGAGAAACAGAGGTTGGCGATGGTAATAAAATGTCACTTGCTACTATATCTAAATTTGCCATACTATCACTCCTCTATTGTTACTCTATTGTAGCGTCTGTTATAGTTACTTATTGCACGTTTAACAATTCTTCCAAGTTCTGCCTCACCGACTTGCATAATAAGATCTCCATCTGCTGTCCTATCAAGTATCTGCATTAACAGCTGTATTATCATATCCAGCTTGCTTTCAAGCGCATCATTTGTTTTACTCATCACAGCTTCAACAGCTTTATATGCCTGTGCATATATCTTATCTTCTGGCGCCACAATCTCACCTTGATGCCTGTTATCGCCAATCATGGCAAGCTGTGGAGTGTTTGGTTTAACATATCCGCCTTGCGCAAGGTATGGAATCTTGGAAAAGTTAGCCTCCTGCAAATTAAAACCAAAGTCTTCGCCACCTATGCCTGGTACCCATTTAGGTACTTTAAAGCTAAGCTTATTTACAGACTTTACTATTGCATTTATACCCTTTTGAACACCTGTAATCAGTCCGTTAATAAATCCAATAACAAGGTTGAGAGGTGCTTTCGCAACGTCTGCTATCAGAGAAAAAATTCCGCTAAATGTATCTATTATTCCATTCCACGCTTTTTCCCAATCTCCTGAAAAAATTCCTGTGATAAAATCAATCAAGCCGCCAAATATGTTCTTAATATCTCCGAATATATTTTTCACATTAGCAACATATGCATTCATAATGTCGCCCAATGAACCGAAGCTCTTTGAGAAATCCATATTAAAGATATTCTGCAGCCAGTCGTCAAATTTAGAAAAGGCTGATGTTATACTCTCCCAGATACCCGAAAACCATTCTCCGGCAGACTGCCACTTATCTACAATCCAGTCCCAACATATTCCTGCTGCCTCTTTTACTGTATCCCAGTGCTTTACCAGTTCATATATTCCAAGTCCTAACGCTGCCAAAGCTGCAATTACAAGTGTAATCGGGCTTGTTAATATAGACATTGCCACACCAAATGCTGTTGTGGCTGCCGTAGCAAGCCAAGTTGCTGCTGTGTGTGCCGCTGTTGCTGCCGTATCTGCTATTTTGGATGCAGTTGATATTCCCCATTGTACAGCCTGTGAAATAAGTGCCTTAGTAGCCAAAGCCATATTAACAACAAAATCTTTAATTCCTGTTGTCACATCTACAGCTTTATTTTTTACCTTTTCCGCTGTATTCTTCACCCATTCAACAGACTGAAGTGCAAGTTCTTTAGTAGCTTTAGCCATATCAATAGCCAAATTTTTTATACTCTGTCCTATGTCTACAGCTTTATTTTTTGCTTTTTCAGCCGTATTCTTCACCCATTGAACAATATCGTCTTTTAATGCTAATGTTGATTCCTTAATAGCAACTACTATGCCCTTTAAATTTTTTACAACATCAGATTGTAAAACATTTACTTTAAACCATGTAGAGTAATATATTCCTAGCTGTGTTATAGATGAAGCAATACTCTTTACAAAATCTTTTGCATACAGCGCACATATTTTAACCGTCTCTAATTTGTCGGCTATCTTTGCTACTGTGCAGGCCTCTATTGCAGTCTTCATCTTATTTATAATTCCAACCACACCGCCAGCATTCATTATGAATTCAGCAAGTTCTACAGCTTTACAAGCCGCTGCAAACGCTAATATCGTTACAACTATTGCGTCAAATGGTCCTTGGTTATTGCTAATCCAGGTTGATATTCCTTCCAGAGCTGCTGCCAGATCTTTTAAGATATCAACTATCATTCCACCAGTCCATTCTGCTACCGGCTCAAGGAAATTATCCCACGCCCAGTCCCATAATGGCTTTAGTGCATCTAATGCACTGTTCAATACATCAAGCCCTGCTGATAAAACATCTAAAAAAGCTGGTAACGCATCTTCAATTGTCCATGTAGCTAATGGTACAAATATATTTGTCCAAGCCCATTCCAAACCTGAAAACATCTTTTCTGTCAGTGGTTGCGCTGATTCTTTTAAATTATCAAGTGATGTTATCAGGTTATCAAATGATATTGACTTAAGTGGCTCTAATGCCTTTTTAACTTTAGATGCCATATCTGATATTGCACTTGATACATTTGTTGTTTCCGCTGTTACTCCTGTGTCTATACCAAGACCACCTGAAGATGTGCCACCTCCACTAGAACTACTGCTGTCCGTCGGCTCTGAAAGTTTTTCTATCTGGTCAAATCCGGCCAGCGATTTCTCTATCTGCTTTGCTGTAGAAGATGCTGCATCTCCTATTCCACTTACATTGTCTGCTGTGTCTGACGCTATATCTCCAAGCCCTGTTATTGAAGAAGCTGATGAGGATATATCTGCACCAGTAAGTATTTGTGTAAATGTTGCAAATCCATCTGCAACCTTCTGCAAGCCTGCAAGCACAGTATTTAAGCCTCGTAATATAGGTGTAAACAATGCTATGAAGCCTTTACCAAGAGAAGCCTTTAACTGTTCGAATCTGAGTGATAATATTCTTGTCTGATTCGCCCAGGAATCCTGTGTCTTAACAAAGTCTCCTGTGGCATTGGACAAAGCACTTGTAACGTACTGATAACGCAGCATTACTTTTTCCTGCTCTGTCATCTTAGCCGTAGTCTTGCCGAAGCCATTATTAAGTGCATACTGATCCAAGTTTGTCTGAGTCATGACAACACCCAGGTCCTTAAGCGTCTCTGTTTCACCTGTCCAGATGGATTTCAGCTTCGTATACGCTTCATCTGTACCAAGATTGTAAAATGATGCAACATCACCTGTTAATCCAGTAACATCTTCTGCCATATCAAGTGCAGCCTGTCCTGTAATGCCCATAGCATTACTCATCTGGCCAAATACACCCATGTACTTCTTAGCAGATAATTCCGATAAGCCGAAGTTAGTCATAGCATTGGAAGCCCACTGGTCTGCCTGTCCACTTAAGTCCTTAAATGCCGTATCCACAACATTCTGTACTTCCGTAACATTAGAACCAACTTCTAAGCAGTCTTTCGTAAACTTAGTAAAAGCTGCTATACTTAATCCAGCAGCTATTTTCTTCCCCATACCAGAAAAGATGGATGTTGCCTGCTTAGCTGCCTTATTGGAAGCTCCTGTGAGTTGATTAACTATCTGTGAACTGTCTATGCCAAGTTCCAGAGCTATCTGTCCTACTGTATCTGACATTCCCCCTCCTTTCTGGCACGAAAAAAAACTGCCTACTTCTTTGAGTAAGCAGCCTTAAAATCTCTTTGTAATCGTGTCCAATATTCTATATACTGTGGTGTTCCCACCATTTTCCTATTACGCTTCAGAATCCAGTCATCATGTATCTTTTTCTGTTCCTTAGTAAAGCTATTGATAGCTTTAATGTCTTTCTCTGCCCTTATACTTACCACTCTTCCAAGTGGTGTTTCAGGCATTATTCCTGATAATAAAGAACAGAATTCAGACCATGACATATCATCTTCTGTTCGCAATCGTATGCCATACTGGGACAGGAAGCTGGCTTCTATCAGCTCCCAATCATCCCATATATCATAATATACCTCATTATGCTGAGGGTGTCTGCTCCTCGCCGTACGTTCCCATAGCAACCTGCATGATTGTATTATACATTTCCTTATATTCAGGAATAGGAAGATCTAATGCCTCAATCTTATCTGAAGCATCTTTTCCTACAAGCATTTCAAGGCCTTTAATCATAAATGCCATATCATCCTTGTTTTCCTTGTTTTCTGCTTCCTGTGCCATAGCCTGTATATTAAGAATTGTACTCTTTCTGTTATTAACAGTAACAACCAAATCTTCTGTAATACGAATCATAGGTAACTGGTTCGTAATCTTCATGGAGATATCTATTACCCTAAAATCTGTCTTTGCCATTTTTCAAATTCTCACTTTCCTTATTCCTGATTATATTCTATATATGTTGGTTTTCCGTCTGACTGTGCTTCCCATTCAAGTGCATCAATGCTTGTTGAATCTCCACCAAGAGATGTAACATTGATTACTGCCGGTATAAGAAGCTGGTCAAGGTTAGGGAATATAATAGATACCCATGTGTTGCAATCCTGTCCTGTCTTTAATGCCAGGCTTGCGATATAATCATTACCTTCATCACCATAATTACGCTTACCACCCATAGCCATGCCGAGTGACTTACCTGTTGTGAGTCTTCTTGTCCAGCCCGCCTGATCCATTGGATTCCATTCTTCAATAGTTCCATCCACGGATATGCTTAAGCTCTCTGCATCTTTTACAACCTTTGTTTCTACTGTTTCCGGTGTGTCTGTGCTCTTTCTTCCTGTTACACATACCCCGAACCGAATTGTATGTACCGGATTAACGCCAGTAAGTGGTGTTGCTCCTGCATTATATCCGGCTAATTTAGTATTCTGTGCCATGCTTTTACCTACCTTTCATAATAAATATCTAATTCTATTACACTCTCAAAGATACCTTTATCATCTGTCCCTACATCAACAGGCTCATCAACCAGCATTTTAGTGAAGAACACTTTAGTATCATTGATTGTAATATGGTTCATATCCCTAAGCATATTGTAGAGCTGTTCTGCGGTCTTCTCTGTGTCTCTTACACTCGTGTTCCAATGAACCAATATGCTTACAGACTTAACACGATAAGAGCTGTTATTTAAGCCGCCTACCGCCATCTGCACAGGTCTTTGCTTGTTATTATTGTAAACACCTATGCTCTTATTCTTTTTGTCGTCTAATTTTCCGCAATACACGTTAGTATTGTCTACAATACCAAGACCTGCTATATAATCTCTTACATCACCTATTCCTAACATCACAACCCCGCATTCTTTTTATAAAGCTTTCCAAATGCTTTAGGTGCAAAATTCTGCTTCTTACCACCTTTCATGTAGTCATCAAGCCATCTGCCTTTAGCATTTGCATTTCCTTCATGTTTCTTGCCTTTAGCATCAGTCCACGGTGTCTGATGGAAGTTGTATTCTGGATGGTAATACAGCCGTCTGACGTATGGTGTGCTAGACACAAGATATGCTTTTCCCTGATCTATATCAGATAAATCAACAAATGTGCTTTCATTCTGTAATGCACCTGTATCCCTCGGTATAACCTGGCTCTGAACGACATCTGTATGTATTGCTTCTGCTGTCTGTGCAACTGACACTTTTGCTGCTGCCGTAAGCTTCCTTACCATAGGCATATTAAGCTTCACTGTAGATTTCACATTCCTAGCCATTACATCACATCCAATCTTACATAATTTACCGTACCATCCGGATTACGGCACTTCGTACCCTTGTATATATGCCTTGTTACACCGAACACCGTTATATCACCTTTAGTAATAACAGGAAGCTCCGGTGCAATATCTCCTGGTATCAAAGCACATCCTTCAAGCTTTATAAGCACCTTTTCTACTGTTAATTCTGTCTTACCGCTGTCCTGATAGTTACATAAGCCATCCCAAATAATGGGTTCAAGAGGTTCTCCATAGACATTCCTGCCTTCTTGTTCTATCTCAAGGTGTATTTCTGTCTTACACATGCTCTTTAGTATTAAACATGGGTACTTCATACTCACACCCCCAGACTCAAACAACACAAACCTGTCTGACAAAGTATCTGGTATGTATCGCGTTTTACAGCAATTCCATTCTGTACAAGAACATTCCAACTGCTGCCAAACTGCATAGATACTCCATTTAAAGAATAGTTCTGTAAGACACAATTAATCATGTCCTCATTCTCATATTCAAAATCAGCCATCTCACAACACACATCTATCAGTATGCCCTGCTGGAACTCTGTCAGATTATTAAATCCTCTTGATGTTATACGATTAAAAGTAAGCGAGTCGATATGCCGGCTCGCCTGTTTTAATCTTCGTTCTATCTGCTCATCTGGGATAAGTCTATGTTCACTAAGGTACTGCTCTTTACTTGCATATACCATAAGACCACCGCCTATTCTGCCCTATCTTCCTTTGGTTCATCTGCTGTTACTTTCTCTTCCTTTGACTTGTCTTCCTTTGCCTTACCTGTTTTCTTTGACTTAATAACCTTTGGTTCAAAGGTCAATCCAATTACTGTATCTGCCATAATGATTCCTCCTTAATTATCCTTATGTGATACATATACCCCAGCGGTCTTATTCTCATATACATGGCCATAAAGATTATTATTACGATACTTGAATACATGACTATCGCCATCCTGGTCCTGATCTGGACTAAAGTACTTAATATACTGATCCATAGCTGTTACAGCTGCAGACTTCTCTACACATAAGAAGTTAACATTCTTAGCCGGCTTAGTTGTCATCTCGTAATTTTCAACCTGTGTTCCACTTGGACTACTAACAGCCTTATAATTGCCCTCACTTTCTTTTGTGTAATAAGTCTTACCCGGCTGTGGTGATGTATCCTTTGATAATGTATAAGCTGCCTTAGTCTTTTCATATCCATATGAATTCTTACCATCATGAAGTGTTATTGATGTGTACATACGTGACTGTGGAACTGATATGATCTGAGAAAATCTCTTAAGTACTTCTCTTGATTTAGTTGTATCCATATCGTCCGCAAGAGAAGCTAATGTAGGTGTGATGAATAAAATACGTGATTCCATAGGAACTTCATCCTCATCCATCTTATTAGCACAAGCTCTTAACGCTGTTATTAATTCAGCTCCTGTTTCAATATTCTCTTCCTTTACTGTTATATCCTTAGTTCCACAGATTTTAGCAATACGCGCGGCATCTGTTTCCGGAATAACCTTTGTTCTTAAGAATTCGCTTGATAACTTGGCAAATGGCTGTGCAAGTGTTTCATCATTATCAAGACGGTCTATTCTTAAATCCTGTGAACGTTCCTTATCGTACTTAACTGTTTCCCATGTAAGTGAAGTTGAACCCTTTGTATAACCTGACTTTCTATCAAAATCACCAAGTGCATCCATATCAAGCTTCGCAATCTTGATTTCACCGTTATTGCCTTTCCTTACTGTTGTTTCATCACCATCTAATACTGATGTCTTTGCACCTTCCTTATACACCTCATCAAGTATTGGAAGGTATATTGTAGATAATTCGATATTATTCATATAATCCTATTCCTTTCTTTACTGCTTTGGCTTTAATCCGAATAACTTTCTTATTGCATCATCATTACCCGGATTGCCATTTCCATTGTTACCAGGAGCACCAATCTGGAAGCCAGCATTGTTCTCCATACTTGGCTTAAGTGCTGGTACATCTTTAAGTACCTGCTCAAGTGAAGCTTTGATATTATCTTCAGACACCTTTCCATCCACACCCTTTACCTTGCTGAAATCAGCCATCTTAAGCACATAGGGAAGTGTCTTAGCTTCTATACCAAGTGTCATTGCTACCTTTGTAGCTGCAAGCTCAATCTGAGCCTGTTCAGCAACCTTCTGTGCTGCTGCCACTTCATTCTGAAGATTAGCATTAGCGTTCTGTTGCTGTTCTGTCTGCTGCTGCTTATTCTGCTTAAATGTTGCAATAGCCTGACTTATCTCATCTTCTGATAATCCCTGCTGCTGGAAATAGCTTTTAAGCACAGCATTCTCTTTCTTAGCAGTTGCATTATCCAGCATTGCCTGTATCTTGTCATAATCAACACCAGCCGCCTGCTGATTATTCTGATTACCTTGCTGTCCTGCCTGTCCATTGTCTCCTCCAGCGTTCTGACCGCTGTTACCATCTCCGCCCTCTGCGAAGAGCTGTAAGTTCATAGGTAATGTCTTTCTCATCACTCTATCTCCTTTCTTCCGTTTACCGCCCGTCGGCATTTCCCTAAAGTTTAGTGCCATTAAGTTTTGGGCATAAAAATAGCACCCACAGCTTATTTGCCATGCGTGCTTATTAACTAATATTAAATTGTGTTGCACCGGTGCAACTTGGGTATAAAAATACCACCAATCTCTCGACTGGTGGCTACTCATCTACTGTTCCTGTTCCCAAGCCCACTTTTTAAATTTCTCAGCAGCCTCTATTGCTTCTTTAGGGGCATTTTCAAGATGACACCCAACCATAAATGGTTCAAAAATATCAATAAGTTTCTGTATCTCTTCTGGATATTTTACTGGCATAATCTTACCCCTTTCTTTTTATTAATGTCATATATTCCGCTTCAACTTCATCATAACGATTTGCAAAATACATTTTCTTTGCATAATCACTTATCTTACCCACATTATATTCATTTATACCAAGTGCGTCAATTGTTTTCTTACACTCTTTATTTAATTCTCTAATATACTCGCTATAGTTCTCTTTAGTGATATTCCAGCCTTTACTTCTAAATTTTTCAGCTTGCTTCATATGCCACATCTCATGATACTCTGTTACACCTTTTTGTCCCACAATATCTTTATTAGCAATTTCTGGGATATAATATACAACATTATTTACTGCATCATACTTTCCATATGCCTTTAATTCATCTTTTGACAATATTCTTATCTCTGGCATCCTATCTTTTGAAATATCCCATTTTTTAAATGCCTTAACAGTATTGGTATAAATCTCGTGTAATGTTCTTGGCTTTATATCAACATTATCTGATACATATATATCTTCCTGATATGTATTAATCTTTTTTACATCTACTTTTGTATCTGGTCTAACCTCGATTGTCTTACTATCGCCTCTTATTATCGGTCTATATTCCTGACTATCTGATAATTGTTGCTCCCATTGTTCCTTCCTAGCTGCATACATCTTCTGATTATCCGGGTCTAAGGAATACCTAGACAGCCTGTCAAACTGCTCAACCATTCTGCCTGCATGCTGCTGCTTCTGGTCCTGCCTGTAATCTTCCTTAACCTGCTCAAGCTCTTCCTTGGAAAACTTGCTATCAGGCTCTTCATCCAGCTCAGGGAAGTATGTTGTATGTACATCTTTGCAATTGGGATGGTACAACCCTGCTGCCATAGCAGAAGACATAAGTGGATATGGACCATCAGATGCCTTACCTCCACTCCACACATCATCTATAAGAATCTTTCCAACAAACGGAAGACATTTAGGACAGGCATTAGCACGCTTATTCATGATAACTGTACTAATTCCCCATGATTGTCTCATTTCGCCTTCTCCGGTCAAATAGGCACGCTTACACGCTGTCTGAATTGCCATCTTAGCATATGATTTCATTGAATGTCTTGCACCGTTGGAATATTCTATACAGTTAATACCGGCCTTAAGAAAATCCTTTGTAGCCATATCTACAGCCTTCTCATATGTTCCTGCGCCTGTAGCTGCATAAACTTCCGCATTAAATATTATCTGTCTATATTTATCCTCAGACATTCTAAGCATTGCTTTCTCTGCTGTACCAAAATCATTCTTTGTAGCCTTTATAAGCGCTTCCAGCTTTCTAGTATTAAGCCTGAAAAAAGCACCTTCAGTGCCCTGTGACACCTTAGATGCTTTTAAGCCTTTCTTCAAGGCTCTTAATATCTTCTGTTCCTGTTCTGTTCCACCTTCCTGCCTGGCTGCAAATATCATTGCATCAATAGAGTCATTTATGTTGCTAAATGACTTCGTGAACTTCTTTTTATTCTGTGCCTTATACTTTTCCAGAGCCTTAAGCTGTTCTACCTGCCACTGTGACCAGTTAAACCCCATATTTGTCTCTTCTGCTCTGTGGCTCGCAAGATTGCGCATCATAGAAGCAATCAGCTCATCTTCTATGGCTTTAAATGCTTTCTCTATATCATAGTCCGTATTTAACATAGGCTACCTCATTAAAAGCTTTCCACTTCAAATCCATCTAATTCTGTATTAAGTTCCGGTTCTGTCATCTGTTCAATTCCCTGTTCTGCCTTAAGCCTTGCAACTTCTTCCTGTTTCCAGTCATCATCCTTAGTGTCTCCATACAGCTCATCAATTGACGCTTCTACACTCATAATGCCTCCCTGCTTGGCTTTGCTTACTGTCTCAACCTGGCTCTCAAAGCTAGGGTTCGCATATTCACCAAATGTTACATCAACATCTATCTCCTGTGTTGTTGCATTATTAAGTGTATCTATCGCCTGCAATGTCATTTTTACAAGCTTCGGAAGAACCTTCTGGAGCTGATTGACAATATTATTCCTACTGTACAGCGTTGCTTTTTCCTTCTCCCTCTGTGCTTCTGCATTATCAAGCTTCTTTACATCTATTCCTAATGTAGAAGGGCTCATGATTCCCTGTAAGCAAAGGTCCAATGCCGTGATATATGTAGCAAGATACCCTTCATGTGGTATTTCACTCTGTTCTCTTTCAATCTTATAATTTGCACCTTCTGCCATAGGAGACGAATACTGTATATAAGCGTTGTCAAATGAATTTGGCAGCATAACAGCTCCATCACTTGGATTTCGAGGAAGTAAATTCTCGGGTATATATTCCTTTGTACGGTTATGTCTTAAGGCATCCATCCACTGGCTCCATGCTTCATCCAGTGCATCAAATTCATCTATCTTACTGTCATATATGCTTTTGCCTCTACCCTTGAACTTTGCTGATTTATAGAACATGATCGGTATGGCCATCATAAAACTTTTATCTTCCCATGTTACAGGTCTTAAACCTGCAAGCTCCGGCACATTGCTAATATCACATTCTTTGTTATCTCTTGTGAGCATATATGTGATATAGCCTTTTCCATACGTCTCAAGCAGAATGTATTCCTGATTCTTAACTTTGTATACCGTCTTAAACACAACCTCTTTCACTCTGCCGCGTTCTCTTATTATCTCTACCCTGTCGCCTGGATAAAACTCTATAATCGGATACTGGCTTAGATTCGTATCTATAGACAACTTAAATGCTCCATCTCCAACAATAAGGGTGTCTGAGATTGCCTGTTTTACAAGTTCTGCAAAATCGTTTTCTTCTGCTATCTTATCCCAGTCTGACTGCCTGCTGCCAACATCTACTTCGTTCATATCAGCAACAACAATACTCGCAAGCATATCAACCAACATTGCCGGTAATCCTACATGTATCTTTCTTATCGCTAATCCAGGAGAGCATTTTGCAGCCCAGAATCTTGTCTTATCTCCATCAATCTGATCATACAGCTGTGACAGCTCTTCACTTACACCTCTGTACCATATCTGATTCTTAATGGCATTACCTTCAAAGTCGAAGATTTCCTGTATATTAATTACACCTCTCTGTGCCGGCTGCACACGCAACCATGTCCTTATTCCATCTCTTATCTTATCAGCCATAGTATTAAATATGCTCACCTCTCTCACTCTCCTATCTGTTCTCTACTCCAACTTTGTCCCTGTATGGTATCCAGCCATATTGCGTACTGTTAACCATATGATCATTTCCATCTTCCGGCTCACAGTCTTTATCTTCCAGCCAACTGTATACCTGCAGTTCCCCTGTGTAGTTCGTGCATGTATCTACAACATAATAGCTTGGCTCTTTGCCCCTTTCGTCGTTAAAGGACATCCAGCCAAGTTGCAGGTTTATTCTGTCTATTATTGTTACTTTCTTGTACGCATTATTGAATATATACAGGCATTCATGATGTTCTCTCTTATACTTGGCAAATTCTGTTATTGTCGCCTGATCAGCGTTATCAATAAAAGTGTTCTTTGCCATCCCCCATTCTTTTCTGTTACGCTCCAGGAAGTCAATGTAATTCCTTACTGTATCAGATGGAGCTATTGGTATATCAAGTTCTGCATTGTTATACACCTTTTCATCCAGCACTATCAGCTTGCCCTTGTTTGTTATTCCCATATAAGACATTGCAATAGTATCTGGGCTCTTTGTTGAATATGCCGTATCAAGACCGCTTGTATATATTACAAACCATTCTGTCTGCTTATCGTCATATTCTCGCTTAATAAATGCCTTGGCCTGTTCTTTAGTAATAACATGTCTCTTGCAGAAATTAGAAAAGACAAGACCTGTAGCCTTGCCTCTTAATCCTAATATCTTGTTCTTATGTATCTTAGTCCCCGGAGGATAACTCATTTTCTTCTGTTCTATCTTTTCAGGTGTCATAGATATGTTATCTTCCATCCTGAAAAACCAATACACCCAGCCGTTAATAGGTTCACAGCCGTTAAGGTCCTTCCATATCTCTTCCGGCACATCTGCCTTATACTTATCAACCGGTCTTGCATGATTAATATATTCGCTGTATATGGGTAATGTAGGTGCATCCGGATTGAGCGTACCTACAAAGTATTCACTTCGTCCAAATATCTCTCGTATGAAGTCTATGTTGGCTGTGTTGCATTCATCTACCCACACACAACCAAACTGTGAACCCAAGGCATTCTTCCACTTGCTGGCATTATCATAGCCAAGAACATATATTATCTTGGTACTGCTGCCAGTTTTGAATTTAATATGTGGAAGTTTATTCTCTTTATCACCGTTTCCGCAGTATTCCAAATTAGGGAATATCTGAAGTAATCCCATATCTGCATTGATGATATTCTTTTCAATGACACCTGTTGTATTACCGGCTATAACATGCAGCTTCATATCTGATTCTGCTACATTCATGATGAATTTAACCGCTACTGTTGTTG
>ERZ773139.865-NODE-865-length-37621-cov-18.447426_pt1 | contig 37621 bp, 40 predicted proteins | sample MGYA00580854_ERZ773139 | MGnify/ENA primary metagenome ERZ773139 (study PRJEB29015, sample SAMEA2737809) | human gut metagenome | biome: human gut; feature: human-associated habitat; material: faeces | place: China | collected 2012 ...
CGTTTGTCTGCTTGACCATAAAAAGGGAATGGATGTGCTGCTGGCCGCTTTTGCCGAGGTGCGAAAAAAATATCCGGAGTCAATGCTTACGATCTGCGGCGACGGGGAGGAAATGGATAATCTCTGCGCGCAGGCAAAGACGCTTGCTTTTGATGGTGCGGTGGAGTTTGCCGGAAGCTGCTCGCGCGAGGAATGCGCCCGCCGTCTGAAGGACAGTCAGGCATTCGTCCTGCCGAGCCGGTATGAGACGTTCGGCATCGTGTTTGTGGAGGCCATGGGCTGTGGACTTCCTATTATCATGACAAAAACCGGCGCGTGGAAAACTCTTGTACGGCCCGAGACCGGCCTTGCCGTGGAGACGGAAGATCCCGCGGGGCTTGCATACGCGATGGAAACTATGATCGAGCGGTATGACGATTACGACCCGGAGACGATCCGGAGGTTTTGCCGGAACAATTTCTCGGAGAATGCTGTCTGCGAACAGCTGACGGCGGAATATAAGCGGCTCATCTGCCGCTGAGGAGGTGCAGTGTTGAAAACCTATATTAAACTGATGCCGGGACTTCCGCTTTCATCCGCCAGCCGGAATAAGAGGGAGATGGCAGCAGCGCAGGAAGCGGGCTACCGGGTCGTGGCGATTTATTATGAACCGGACTACGTACCGGAAGCCGAGCTTGCCGGTGTTGAACTGGTGCCGTTTAAAATGAGACCGCTGAAGGGAAAACATTCTATTCTCTCCAAATGGAAGCATATCTTCGGCGAATGGATCCGGCTTGGCCGAGTGCTTCATGCCAACCACCCGGACGTCATAAGCTGCCATAATCTTCCGAATCTTGAGGTGGCGTATATAGTCACGCGGTTTTTCCTCCGCCGTCCGAAGCTGATCTACGACTCCCATGAGTTCGATCTTTACGCCCGCGGCGTTCGGAAGGAAAAGGATCGTGCGAAACGATGCCGGAAGGAGCGCTTTCTTATGCGGCGCTGCGCTTTTTCCATCATGGTAAATGACAGCATCGCCGATGAGGTTCAGAAAATCCACGCTTTGAAACAGCGCCCAGTCGTTATCCGTTCGACACCCTATTGCTGGGAGCTGGATGAAGCGGAAATAGAACGGCACCGGCAGGCCGTGCTGCGGGAATTTGCCCCGCAGGGCGTGACCTTTCTTGCTATGTTCCACGGCGGCCTTTCCTCCGGCAACGGCATCGAGACGGGTATACGCGCTGTGGCAAAGATCCCGTCCGCGGCGCTCATTTTGATGGGAAATTCCGACGATGAATACCGGCGGACGCTCGAAAAAATCGCTGCAGAGTGCGGTGCCGCGGAGCGGCTCCGCTTTCTCCCACCGGTACCGGTCAATGAGATCTGGAAATATGCCGGTGCGATGGATGTTGGTATAATGCCAATCGAAAACCTGTGTTTAAGCTATTACTATACTCTTCCCAACAAATTCTTTGAGAATGTGCAAAGTCTCACGCCGGTAATTTGTTCCGATCTCCCGGAGATGCACCGGCTTGTAGACGAGTACGGCATAGGGCTTATCTGCGAACCAGAAAACGTGGATGACCTTGCGCAGTGTCTGGAACGGATGCGTACAGACCGCGCGTTTTACAACTCCTGCAAACAGAACCTTCTCCGTGCCAAGCGGGAGCTCTGCTGGGAACGGGAAAAGACCGTCCTTTTGGATGCTTATCGGAAATATCTTTTATAAGGAAGCTGCCCCCGCAGCAATATGGACCATGCGAACGATCAATGCATTCCGCAATTTCATAACAGGCTTTGCCGGACAGCTCGTCAGTATGCTGCTCTCCTTCGCGTCCCGCACGGTATTCATCTACGTGCTGGGAGAGGAGTATCTCGGCGTAAACGGCCTTTTCAGCAGCATCCTCTCGGTGCTGTCCTTTTCGGAACTCGGCATCGGCGCGGCCATTACGTATGAGCTGTATAAGCCTATTGCGGATAAGGACAGCGAAAAGATCCGTTCGCTGATGCTTTTCTATAAAAAAGCCTATTTTTTCATCGGGTCGTTCATCTTGCTTGCCGGTCTTGTGCTGCTTCCGTTCCTTCCGTATCTCATGAAGGAAACCACGGGTCTCGTGAATGTTCGAGTGATCTATGTTCTGTTCCTTGTGAACAACGCCGCTTCCTACTGGTTTTTTTCGTATAAGCAGAACCTGCTGTACTGTATGCAGAAAAACTATGTCAACGCGCTTGTTACGGCCGGCACGTCCATAGCCGCAACGGTACTTCAAATCGTGCTGCTCCTTGCGCTTCGCAAAGACCCGGTGACGGCGTTTTATGCATACACGGTATCGGGGCTCCTGCTTGGCATAGCGTCAAATTATGCGCTCAAGTATCAGGCGGACAAAATGTACCCAGAGCTGCGCGAAACGGGGGCGGCGCCTCTTGACCGGGAAACCAAAAAGCATATATTCAAAAACGTCACCGGGTTGACCGTGTCCAACCTGTGCGGCATTGCGCTGACCTCGGCGGATAACATTCTCATATCCGCATTTATCAGCGTCGGCACCGTGGGCGTCTACGGGAACTATCTTACATTAAAAAAATACATTTCCCGATTGATGGATACGCTTTTCGGCTCCATTGCCGCCGGGATCGGCGATATATGCGCCGGAGAGGATACGGAAAAAAAGGAACACCTTTTTCGCGTGCTGCAATTTACGTATTTCTGGCTGTACGGATTCACGGCGATCTGCTTCTGGCACCTTTACAATGTGTTCATTGCCGGCGTATGGCTGCACGATACCAAATGGCTTCTGCCGGACGCGGCAGTCGCTCTGATTGTTATCAATTATCTGCTGGATGGGCTGAACGGTGCGGTATACAAATACCGCGTTGCCTGCGGCCTCCACTGGGAGGTCAAATACCGCCACCTCTTCTCCGCAATCTTCAATGTGTTTATTTCGTATGCTCTCATGGGTCCCTGCGGTCTGGGCGTTACGGGTGTGCTGCTTGGAACAACGGCAAGCATCCTGATCATGATCTCGTTTGACCCATATCTGATATATAAAAAAGTATTCAAAAAAAGCTCGATACCGTACTATCTTTCATATATTGGATATTTGGCGCTGATTGCCGCTACCTGTGCGCTTGTGTCGCTGCTTTGCGCGCCGTTTTCAGAATACAATGTGCTCCACTGCTTGATCCGCCTGGCGATCTGCCTTATCGTTCCGAACGGCGTGTGGTTTATTCTGTTCCGCAAAAGCCCGTCGTTTCTTTTTTTGTGGGACAAGATGTACAAACTGCTTGGCTCGGTCAAGCGGAAGGTTTCTGACGGAAGAAAGGATAACGAACAATGAACCGCATCCGTGGCTTTTTATCTAAAGTGTCGAAGGGATTTGCGTTTTTCCGCAAAACGCTTACGAACCGCGCAGTGAGAGAAAACGCTATTCTGCTCCTGACGGCGCCGCTGTTTCCCAAGCTGCACATTCGCCTGCGCGTGAAATACGGTCATTATATACCGGAAAACCCGATCGATCTGAGCCATCCAAAGCTGTTCAATGAAAAGCTGCTCTGGCTCCAGTACTATATTTACAATAAAAGCCCGTTGGTACAGCAATGCTACGATAAATACCGTGTGCGCGATTTTGTTAGGCAGCAGGGCTGTGAATACACGCTCAACCCGATATACGGTGTGTGGGACGACATGAATGACATCCCATGGGACTCGCTTCCGGCGCAGTGCGCGATCAAAGCGACCAGCGGCTGGAGTAACCACGTATTCCGCACACACGGAGAGCCGGTTGATCCGGAACAGGCAAAGGAAAGACTCCGCCGCTGGGAAAAACAACGGATTACTTTCCGCCAGGAGGGCATCCTTTTTGCGGCGAAAGAAAATCAGCATTATATTTGTGAGCATCTCATGACGGCGGACGGGGGCGGATTCCCCAGTGATTACAAGTTTTACTGTTTTCACGGGGAGCCGCGGTATGTTCTCTGGATTTCGGATCGATTTTCCGGAGAAACGCCGATAGAGGTATACAAGGATGTTGACTGGAATGACCGGCAGGATATTTGCAATGAATTTCGATATGCCGAAGCTCCGAAGCCGTCTTGTTACGATGAAATGCTGGACATTGCCCGAAAACTGAGCGCACCGTTTCCGTTTGTCCGGGTGGATCTCTACGATATCGGCGGCAAACCCGTGTTCGGTGAGCTGACATTTGCTCCCGGCGGCGAGCACAATGCGGCGGCTCAAAAGGAAATGGGCGAGCTGCTCCATATGGAGCGAATGAAAGAATACAGGAAGAAGCTTCTTTCCCACGGATGAACCGAACGGCGCGGCGGAATGGCCGGAGCGCAGAATTGTTCCGCCGGAGGTTGTACACCGCAATACCCGTAAAACGTTTTTTCGGCGCAATACACGTTGATTCTTGAAAAAACGGATCAGCCGTGATATTATCCTAAGGATAGCTTATCAACTTCGTAACGGAATCGAGGAAATACATATGGGACTCAAGGAAAAACTGCTTGCCAGAGAAGCTACTCTCGGCGTTATCGGTCTCGGCTACGTCGGCCTGCCGCTTGCGGTGGAAAAGGCGAAGGCCGGCTTCAAGGTCTATGGCTTTGACGTGCAGAAAGAAAAAGTGGATATGGTCAACGCCGGCAAGAACTATATCGGCGATGTGGTGAACGAGGATCTCGAAGCGCTCGTCAAGGCCGGACAGCTCGTCGCCACGGCCAACTTTGCCGACGCGGCGAAATGCGACTGCGTGTGCATCTGCGTGCCGACGCCGCTCGACGCTCACCAGCAGCCGGACATCAGCTACGTCCGCTCCTCCACGGAGAGCATCATGCCGTACGTCCATAAGGACATGCTTGTCGTGCTCGAATCCACGACGTATCCCGGCACGACCGAGGAGCTCTGCAAGCCCATCCTCGAAAAGTCCGGTCTCAAATGCGGCGAGGACTTTTATCTTGCCTTCTCGCCCGAGCGCGTCGATCCGGGCAACCTGATCTATAAAACGAAGAACACCCCCAAGGTCGTCGGCGGCTGCACGCCCAAGTGCACCGAGATCGCCGCGGCCATGTATGAGACCGTCCTTGAAGCGCCGGTCTATAAGGTCTCCTCTCCCGCCATCGCCGAGATGGAGAAGATTCTCGAGAACACCTACCGCAACGTGAACATCGGCCTCATCAATGAGCTTGCCATCCTCTGCGACCGGATGGGCATCAACATCTGGGAAGTGATCGACGCGGCCAAGAGCAAGCCCTACGGCTTCCAGGCGTTCTATCCCGGCCCCGGTCTCGGCGGCCACTGCATCCCGCTCGACCCCTATTATCTGAGCTGGAAGGCGCGCGAATACGGCTTCCACACCTCGATGATCGAATCGTCCATGATGGTCAACGACCGCATGCCCGAGTACTGCGTGGATCGCGCCGCCCGCATCCTCAACACCTTCAAAAAGTCGATGAACGGCGCGAAGATCCTTGTGCTGGGCGTCGCCTACAAGCAGAATATTGCCGACTTCCGCGAGAGCCCGGCGATCAACGTCATCAAGGAGCTTCAAAAGCGCGGCGCAGAGATCGCGTACTACGACCCGTGGGTGCCGTCCTTCCGCTGGAAGGGCATGAGCATGACCGGCATCCCGGCGCTCACGGAAGAAGCGCTGCGCGAGGCCGACCTCGTCATGGTCACGACCGCGCACACGAATGTGGACTATGCCTTCGTGCAGAAAAACGCAAAATTTGTTTTCGACACCAAGAACGCGATGAAAGCCGTCACCGAGCGCGGCAACATCGAGGTGCTCTAAAATGAAGATCGTTACCGTCGTCGGAGCCCGGCCGCAGTTTATCAAAGCTGCGGCCGGTTCTCGTGCTCTCCGGCGCGAACACCGGGAGATTCTTGTCCACACCGGTCAGCACTATGACGCCAATATGTCGGACATCTTCTTTCAGGAGATGGGAATCCCCCGGCCGGACTATAATCTTGGCATAGCCGGCGGAACGCACGGGGAGATGACCGGGCGCATGCTCATCGAGATCGAAAAGGTCCTCCTTGCCGAAACGCCGGACGCGCTTCTCGTGTACGGCGACACGAACTCCACGCTGGCCGCGGCGCTCGCGGCGGTGAAGCTGATGATCCCCGTGCTGCATGTGGAGGCGGGCAACCGTCTCGGCACGAACGACAACCCCGAAGAGATTAACCGCGTCTGCACAGACCACTGCTCCCGCCTTCTTTTCGCGGCGACGGAGTCTTGCATGGAGAATCTCCGGAAGGAAAATCTCGCCGCCAAGGCGCACCTCGTGGGCAACATCATGTACGATTCGTTTCTGCATTTTGCCAACCAGCCGTGGGAGCACCCCAACATTCTGGACTTTGACGGCGAGGCTGTGACCGTGCCGAAGGAGTATTACTTCATGACCTGCCACCGGCAGGAAAACACCGGCAGCGACGAAGCGCTCACGGAGATCTTCTCCGCCATGGATAGCCTTGACGCGCCGACGGTCTACGCCGTGCATCCGCGCAACCATGCCCGTGCGCTGCGTCTGCGCGAGCGGCACAGCTTTAAAAACATCATTCTTACGCAGCCAGTTGGGTATTCCGATTCGGTGCATCTCACGCAGCATGCGAAAAAAATCGTTACCGACTCCGGCGGATTGCAGTGCGAAGCATTCTATGCCGGTGTGCAGTGCCTGCTCGTTATGGATCATGTGGTGTGGCCGGAAACAATGGTCGATAACCGCAATCAGCTCGCCCGGCCGGACAAAAACGATATTCTGAAAAAGCTCTCCGCCGAGCAGCACATCGACCCGGCCTACCAGCCGTTCGGCGACGGCCACGCGGCGGAAAAAATCTGCGATATTCTGCGGGAGATAAAACTATGAAATATGCTCTCATCGGCTGCGGGATGATCTGCACCAACCATATCCGCGCCGCGCTCGAGACCGGGCTGGAGATCGTCGCGCTCTGCGATCTCGTGGCGGAAAACCGCGAAAAGGCGCTTGCGATGCTCCCGGAGGAGAAGCGCTCCGGCGTGAAGCTCTACGCCGACTACCGCGCCATGCTCTCCGAGCAGCGCCCCGCTCTCACGGCGGTCGCTCTCGGCAGCGGCATCAAGCGGCAGATCGTCTGCGACTGTCTCGAAGCCGGGACGAACGTGATCGTGGAAAAGCCGGTCGCGCTCTCGCTCGAGGACGCCGACGCGATGATCGAAACGGCCGCGAAAAACGGCGTGAAGCTCTGTGTGAACCATCAGCTCCGGTTCTGCCCGTCGATGCGCGCGCTGCACGCGGAAGTCGCGGACGGCAGCTTCGGCCGTCTTCTGCACGGCGCGGCGCAGATCCGCCGCAACCGCAACAAAGCGTACTTTGACGCCGGAAAATGGCGCGGCACGTGGAAGAACGACGGCGGCACGCTCATGAACCAGTGCATCCACTATACCGACCTTCTGCAATGGATGTTCGGCGACGCGGACGAGGTATTCGCCTATACCGACCGTCTGACGCATCCGTACATCGAGGCCGAGGATATGGGTCTCGCGCTCATCCGCTTTAAGAATGGCGCCTATGCGACCGTGGAGGGCACGGTGAACGTGTATCCCAATAACCTCAGCGACGCGCTTGCCGTGTTCGGCGAGACCGGCACGGTGTCCGTGTCCGGCAAGTATCTCGATCAGGTCGAACGCTGGCAGTTTGAAAACGGCACGGATTCCCTTCCGGGGGCGATCGAAAAATACGCCGTTGCGGACATGGGCACAGGCCACACGCCGCTCTACCGCGACATGATCGACGCGATCGAACACGACCGCGAGCCGGTCTGCTCCGGCATTGAAGGGCGAAAGGCGCTCGAACTCGTGCTCGGCATATACGAATCCGCCGCGAGCGGAAAGCCCGTGCGCTTCCCGCTCTCTCGCGGCTCGACGATGGATTATGTTGGGAGGTTTGACCGGTGAGCGAATACTATGTACATCCGTCCAGCGTGGTGGACGAGGGCGTCACGATCGGAGAGGGGACGCGCATTTGGCATTTCTGTCACATCCAGAAGGGCGCTCTCATCGGCAGACATTGCTCGCTCGGCCAGAACGTGAACGTATCGAATAACGTCCGTATCGGCGACGGCTGCAAACTCCAGAACAACGTCTCGGTGTACGAGGGCGTGGAGCTGGAGGACTATGTGTTCTGCGGCCCGAGCTGCGTATTTACGAACGATCTCACGCCGCGCGCGAAGTATCCCAAGGGCGCGGCGGGTTATAAAAAGACGCTCATCCGCGAGGGCGCGTCCATCGGCGCAAACGCCACGATCGTCTGCGGTCACACCGTCGGGCGCTGGGCGCTCATCGGCGCAGGCGCGGTCGTGGCGGACAATGTGCCGGACCACGCGCTGATGCTCGGCGTCCCGGCGCGGCGCTGCGGCTGGGCGTGCGAATGCGGCGAGCTTTTGAAAAATGGACTGAACTGCCCCAAATGCGGCCGGAAATACCGCGAGGGCGAAAACGGACTTACGGAGGTAAAGGACTAATGCAATTTCGTGATCTGCAAAAGCAGTATGAGGTTTTGAAGCCGGAGATGGACGCGGCCATGATCGCCGTGGCGTCCGGCGCGCATTTCATCAGCGGCGAGCAGGTGAAAACGCTTGAGGAGCGTCTTGCCGCCTACGTCGGGCGAAAGCACTGCATCACCTGCGGCAACGGCACCGACGCGCTGGAGCTGTGCATGATGGCGTGGGGCGTCGGCCCCGGCGACGCCGTGTTCGTGCCGGACTTCACGTTCTTCGCCTCGGGCGAGGCCGTCTCCACCATGGGCGGCACGCCGGTGTTCTATGATGTCTGCGCCGATACGTTCAACGCGGACGCGAAAAGTCTTGAGGCGGCCATCGAAGCCGTTATTGCGGAAGGAAAACTCACGCCGAAGGCCGTGGTGGACGTCGATCTCTTCGGCCTGCCCGCAGACCATGAGGCGGTCGCCGCCGTGTGCAAAAAGCACGGCCTGCTCTTCCTGGAGGACGCGGCGCAGGGCTTCGGCGGCATGCTGCACGGCAAGCGCAACGGCGCTTTCGGCGACGCGGCATGCACGTCCTTCTTCCCCGCGAAGCCCCTCGGCTGCTACGGCGACGGCGGCGCGGTGTTCACCGACTCCGACGAAACGGCGGCCATGATCCGCTCTCTCTGCGTCCACGGCAAGGGCTCTTTTAAATACGACAACGTCCGCATCGGCATGAACTCCCGTCTCGACACGATCCAGGCGGCGATCCTGCTCGTAAAGATGGACGCCTTTGAAAAGTACGAGCTCGCGGACGTGAACGCGGCAGCGGCCATGTACAACGAAGCGCTCGCCGGTATCCCGGCGATCCTGCCGGTCGTTCCGGAGGGGTGGTATTCGAGCTGGGCGCAGTATACGCTCCGGCTGCGCAGCCGGGAGGAGCGCGACCGCGTGCAATCGGAGCTCAAAGCGCAGGGCATCCCCACCATGGTGTATTACCCGAAGCCGATGCACACCCAGCAGGCGTTCGACGGCTTGAAGCAGTACATTCCCTGCCCGGTGACGGAGGAGCTGTGCGCCACGGTGCTGAGCCTCCCGATGCATCCGTATCTCACGCGCGAGACGGTGCAGACCGTCGCCGACGCGCTGCGCCGCGCCCTGAAATAAAGGAAAAACGAAAAATATCCGCCGCATTCCATCGGAATGCGGCGGACGATTTTATTTAAGAAAACTTTGCGGCAAGAGAAGAGAAGTTCACCAGCCCTGCGAGCAGCCAGCAGACTGCGGCGGCCGGCAGAGCGGTCACGGCGTCGATGACCATGTGCTGCTTGACGAGCATCGTCGATGCGACGATCGCAAGCGACCACACAACGATCACCAGCCGCAGCCACAGCGGCAGCATGGGCGCGGCGAGCGCGGCAAATGCGAAGAGGAACGACACCGAGCAGTGCACGCTCGGCGCGCAGTTGAGAAAGCGGTGGTTTGCGCCGTACACCGTACCGATGACGAAGCCGGTCAGCCCCTTCTTCGGTGGTACGGGGCGTTCAAACGTCGTCGGGTAGATCAGATAAATGATGTTGCTCAAAAGCTGGTCAATGCTGTGCGCGAGCATGTATTTGAGACAGAGCTCCGGCGCAACGATGTTGAGCAGTGCCGGCACGCCGAGCAGCAGCACGAACCAGGAGCTGTAAATATAGATCCATCCGGGATGGAACGGAATGCGCTCGTCGAGCGAGCCGCCCACGGTGTGCGGCTCGCCCTCAAGATACTGCGAGCCGAAATATGTGACCAGATGAAAAACCATCATCCCTGCCCAGAGCAGGAAGAAAACACCCCAGCGAATGAGAACCACCCCATAACGGAAGAATTTACAATATACCACATTATATAGCAATTTTTCCGCTTTGCAACCCGGAACGCCGCTAAAAAGCTGCAACAGATTTTTGAATTTGTCACATATGTAGATTATCTATCGGTCCGCGGGAACATCCCGGTCGAGAAACTGCCAGAGCGTCCAGCGGTGCGCGCGCACGCCGTAGCGCAGCTCAAAGCGCCGCAGCCGCCCGCCCAGCAGCGCCAGACAGTCGAACCGGATCGATTCCACGCCCATGAGCCGAATCTCTTCCCGGCGGCGGATCTGGCGGATGCGTACCGTGATGCGTTCACCGTCATCCGTTTCCAGCCGGAACCGCGCCGGGGAAATCTCTCCATCCGGCGAGCATACGGCGATCATCTCCAGAGGCATATTCAGCGAGTCCATACCGAAAAATTCTCCTTACAAGCGATTAATTATATTATAATTCGCTTTATAAGCGAAATCAAGCGGTAACTTTTCGCTTTATAAGAGAAAAAGGCTTGCGTTTTTTGGCAGTACCCTATATATTGTAGATAGAAGATTTCAGACCCACAGGAAGGAGAACGCCCATGGACGACAACAGCTTCGGCGCGCGTCTGGCGGCGGCGCGGCGCGCCGCGGGATACAACCAGACGGAGGTGGCAAAATACATCACCGAGGCGGGCTTCCCGGTGCGGACGCAGGCGGTGAGCAAGTGGGAGCGCGGCACAACGCTGCCGAGCGCCCGTCAGCTTGTGGAGCTCTGCCGTCTCTATCATATCCGGGATGTCGTCGCGGCGTTCGCACCCGCGGAGGAGCGGCGCGCCGTGCGGACGCTGCCGCTCTACCGGCTGGCGGTATCCGCCGGTACGGGCGAGCTGCTCGACGGGACGGATTACGACACCGTCGAAGTCGGCGACGAGGTATCGCCGAACGCGGACTTCGGCGTGCGCATTGCCGGAGACAGCATGGAGCCGCGCTTTGTTCACGGGCAGATCGTCTGGGTGCATCGCCAGGAAACGCTCCGCTCCGGCGAGATCGGCGTGTTCCTCTATAACGGCGCGGGGTACTGCAAGCGGTTCGAGCGCGCTCCGGGGCGCGTGGAGCTTGTGTCGCTCAACCCGCGGTATGCCCCTATCCGTGTGGCGGAGGGGGACGAGCTGCGCGTATTTGGGCGTGTCGTCGGCTGACTTGCAATTCCGGCGCGGCTCGGTTATAATACCAAAGATATCCATGCGATTATTTAAAAGAAAAAGGAGTCCGGCTTATGCAACTCACGGCTCTGGCGCTGTGGCTGAATACGGCCTTCGCGGGCTTTGACGAAGCGGTCGCAACCGCGATCCATCAGCTCTACGTCGCCGCCGGGTGGTTCTTCACCCCGTTCCTCTCGTTCATTTCGCTCCTCGGCAAGGGCGGCATCTTCCTCATCCTGCTCTCGATCGTGCTGATGCTTTTCCGCAAAACGCGGCGATACGGCACAACGATGCTGCTCGCGCTTGCCATCGGCGCTTTGGTAACAAACGTCTGCTTTAAACCGCTCGTCGCCCGGCCACGCCCGTATACGCACGACGGCAGCATTTTCCAGCAGTATTGGGAAATGCTCGGCAAGCATACCGAAAGCGACAAGAGCTTCCCCTCGGGCCATATGACCGCGGCAATGGCAGCCTCGCTTGCGGTGTTTCTCCGCGGCAACAAAAAGATCAGCTGGACGGCGCTGCTGTTCGCGCTCGCCATGGGCGTTTCGCGTATTTATCTCAGCGTGCACTACGCTACCGACGTGCTCGGCGGCGTGATCACCGGTTCGATCGGCGGCTTTGCCGGATACGCGATCTCCAACCGCATTCCGGAGAGCTTCTATACCGCCGACTTCCGGGACTATATCGATAGGCTCAAAGCGAAGAAATCCGGCGGCAAGGGCGCAGGCCGGAGCACCGCGGCAGCTGCAGCGGCCGAACCGAGCGACGGCCGCCGCCGCACCCTTGTGATCGACGGGGCGAACTTCTCCACGATGGACGGCCTGTTCCGCGAGTTCAACCGTCTCTTTGACGTAGGACCGGACGAGGCTGTGCACAGCCTTGACGCGCTCAACGACCTGCTCGGCGGCGGCATCGGCAAGATCCCGGCAGGGGCGCGGCTGCACATCCGCTGGCTCAACTCCGAAAAGAGCCGCGAGGACTTCGGCTACGGCGCCACGGTGATCTACTATGAAAAGCTCCTGCGCCGCTGCCACCCGAATAACCGCCCGCGCATGGAGGCGCTGCTCGCCGAAGCACGCCGGGGCGAGGGTGAAACGCTCTTTGAAAAGCTCACCGCGCTCATCGCCCGCACCGACACGGGGCATGACTGCACGCTCTCACTCGAATAAGCTATCAAAAAAACGACCCGCCGCACGAACGCTCGTGCGGCGGGTTTTGTGCTGCATACGGAAAGACTGTTGACAGGGTGGAGTCTTACGTCATTCCGCTGATTTGCGGCAGTCTGCTTGTTGTGTTGCTCGGATGTATACGTCTGTTGGACTTGCGTGCAAATAAGTTGCCTACAGAATAGGGTTATGAATACATTTTCTTAAACTATCAGGCAGTATTACGCGCTTGCAAACAGCAGCACATAAGAGGTAACTGTCCACCGCGGAGGAGCCGAAAGCGGCAGACCAACAACGACCGCCGCAGGGCGTTTACATAGAAAAATGCAAAACCGGCTTTCCCGTACAAATGCGGCGAAAGCCGGTTTTGCATCCTTGTGGATTATGCCGCTTTTCATTTTCGGCGGCGTGGAGTATAGTATCTGCGCGAAAATCAAAAGGAGTTTTCTGCATGGAAAGACAGTTGACGGAAGGCCGTCCGTTCGGCGTGCTGCTGCGGTATGCGCTGCCGGTGCTCGGCGGGAACCTTTTCCAGCTTTTCTATACGCTCGCCGACACGGTCATCGTCGGCAAAACGCTCGGCGCGGCCGCGCTCGCCGCCGTCGGCTCCACAGGCATCATCAGCTATTTCGTCCTCTGCTTCGTGCAGGGGCTGACCGGCGGCTTCGGTATCTGCCTGGGCCAGTGCTGCGGCGCAGGGGATGAGACCGGCATGCGCCGGAGCGCTGCGGTGTCGTGGACGCTCTCGGCGGTATTTACGCTGCTGCTCACGCCGCTCGTGTGCCTGCTCGCCCGGCCGGTGCTCGGCTGGATGCAGACGCCGGAGGACATCTTCGCCGACGCCTATGCCTATCTCTTCGCGATACTGCTCGGCACCGGCGCGACGGTTTTTTATAATATCATTTCCTATATGCTCCGTGCGCTCGGCGACAGCCGCACGCCGCTCGTCTTCCTCGTGCTCTCGTCGCTGCTCAACATCGGGCTGGACATTCTCTTCATCGTCCCGTTCCGTATGGACGTTGCGGGCGCGGCATGGGCGACAGTGCTCAGCCAGCTCCTCTCGGCGATCCTCTGCACGATCGTCGGGCTGCGGAAGTATCCGGTGCTCCGCACCCGCCGGGCGGACTTCGCGGGGAGCAGGATCGCCGCGGCGCGCCATCTGCGCGTCGGGTTTCTCATGGGCTTTCAGATGTCCGTGATGTGCATCGGACAGCTCGTTGTACAGGCGTGCGTCAACAAGCTCGGAACGACGGCGGTGGCGGGCTATACCGCCGCGACAAAGGTCGATCAGCTCTCGGTGCTCGTCAATACGGCGTACCAGATCGCCATTTCGGGCTATGTTGCGCAGAACTACGGCGCGCACCGGTTCGACCGCATCCGTGAGGGCGTCCGAGCCTCGCTCATCCAGCTCGAGAGCGTCAACGTCCTCATGTGCGCGGCGATGCTGCTCGCGCGGCGCGCGGTCGTGTCGCTCTTCATCGACGCGCCGACCGAGGAGATCATCTCCTATGCCGGCGGGTATCTCACCGTTGTCGCGCCGTTTTACGTCGTGCTCGGGCTTCTCGTCGTCTACCGATCCACGGTGCAGAGCATGGGCAACAGCACCGCGCCGTTTCTCGCCTGCGTCGTTGAGCTGGTGATGCGCATCAGCGGCGCGCTGGGACTTGCGCGTGTGCTTGGCTATACGGGCGTGTGCTGCTCTTCACCGCTTGCCTGGATCGGCGCCACGGCGCTGCTCATCCCGTTTTACAGGCGCGAAATGCGCAAAGGAAAGAACATTGCCGCATAAAAGAGAAAAGAGCGTCCACCATGCGGCAAAGCCGTATGGAAGGACGCTCTTCTGCTGTTACTGACTTTCTTTCAGAAGCTCCTCCGGCGTTGTGCCGAAGAGCTTTGCAAGCGCAATGAGGTTCGCCGTGCTTGGATCGGATGCGCCGCTCTCCCACTTGGAGACCGCCTGCCGGCTGACGCCCAGCGCCTCCGCCACAAACTCCTGCGTCATTTTGCACTCCGTCCGGCGGCACTTCAATACCTCACCGAGCGATCGGGCGCTCGCTGCCTTCTCCTTCCGCACGGGCTCGGAGCGGATGTACTTTCGCAGCGCACGGATGAGAAGCGCGAGCACATAAACGCCAACGGCGAGGATCAGAAGCGACACGACAGCCATAAGAATGGAAAATTTCATGGAAATGACCTCCTTTTTGCCGTCAATATAACACCCCGCTGCCGGTTGCGCCACCAACTATCGCGCAACCTTTCCCGCTGACAGCTGCCCCGCCCGGAAAATTGATCCGGGCGGGGCAGCTTTGGCAATGGTTATGTATTGATTCAGGCGTTGATGGGAACAGCGTCGAGCAGCGCGTCGATGTCGGCGTCGGTCGTCGCCCAGCTCGTGCAGAAACGCACGGCGCTCGTGCCGTTGGGGAAGGACTGCGTATGGCTGCACGAAAACTCCGGTTTGAGCCGCTCAATGAGCGCGTCCGGCAGAATGGGAAACTGCTGGTTGGAGGGAGACTCCACCAGAAAGGTCCAGCCGCGGGCGCGGAAGCCGTCGCGCAGACGAAGCGCAAGACGCACTTCCTCCGCACCGATGCGGTCATAGAGCCCATCCTTGAAGGCTGCGTAAAACTGCACGCCGAGCAGACGGCCCTTGGCCAGCATGCCGCCGTTCTGCTTGATGAAGCAACGGAAATCCTTAGCCAGCTCCGGCGCGGAGAACACTGCCGCCTCGCCGAAGAGAAGGCCCATTTTCGTGCCGCCGATCGTGAACACTTCGCACATATGCGCCATGTTCGCAAGCGTATAGTCGCACACCGGGCTGTAGAGCGCGGCGCCGAGACGCGCGCCGTCGATAAAGAGCGGGAGATGGCGCGCTTTGCACACGGCGTGGAGCGCTTCCAGCTCGCCGCGCGTGTACACGGTGCCGAACTCCGTGGGGTTCGAGATGTACACCATGCCCGGCTGCACCGTGTGCTCAAAGCTCGCGTCGGCATAATGCGCGCGGCAAAGCTCCTCAACCTGCGCGGCGGCAATCTTGCCGTCCGTGTTCGGCACGGTCAGCACCTTGTGGCCGGAGTTTTCAATCGCGCCGGTCTCATGCGCGGCGATGTGGCCGGTGTCCGCCGCGATGACGCCCTGATGGGGGCGCAGGATCGAGGCGATCACGGTGCGGTTGACCTGCGTGCCGCCGACGAGAAACTGCACCTCGCCCTCCGGCAGAGCGCAGCGCTCGCGCAGCAGGGCGCGGGCGGCTTCGCAGTGGGGGTCCTCTCCATAGCCGGGGGTCTGCTCGCCGTTCGTTTCGATCAGTGCCCGGAGCACATCGGGATGTGCGCCTTCCAGATAATCGCTTTCAAACCGTTTCATCATATTCCATCCTCAGCAAAAATCGTTCTTTGTTTTCTGCGGTTCCCCGCACATACAGAGTACTCCCGCTGAGCGAATACGTCAACTCCGATTCTGTGCCGCGCGGCAATTCTTTCCGATATTCGATCCAGACGCTGCGCAGCGTATGCGTGCGTGCGAATTCCTCCGGCAGCAGATCCTGTCCCCAGCGGAGATACAGACAGTTGTTGAGATGGCCGTTTCCGTCGGTCTCGGCGTCGGTCACGCGGCGGGAACTACGCTGCGGCAGCTCACGGGGGAAGGGAATAGGCTTGAACGCCGCGGGCAGTTCCCCCTCGACCGTGACGCGCGAAACGACGGCCCAGGCGTGATCTTTGGTGAGCGCACGGCTCTCGATATCCATGATGACCCAGATCGAAACGGCGTAGAGAAGCGCCGCGCCGTCCTCGCCGGCGATCCGGTAGTGCCGCCAGAACAGCCCGTGCGACTGCCGCCCGACCCATGTGTCGAGAAACACGCGCTCGCCCACGGCGGGCAGCCGGGAAATGCGAATCTCCGTGCGCGCGAGCGCCCAGAAGCAGCCCTTCGTCACGGCGATCTCCTGCCCGACGCCGAGCGAGGCATGGTGTACCGCGGCGATCTCCTGAAAGCGGTGGGCGAGCGCGTCGGGCCGGACGCGGCCAAAGCTGTCCGTCTCCTCCGGCGTGAAAACGATCTCTTCGCGGTAAACGCCTTCCGGCAGAGCTTGTGCGCACATGATGAAACCTCCAGCATATATAATACGGATATCGTTGTATCTTGTGCACTATATTAGCAGAGCCGAAAGAGGAAATCAATATACGTTTTCAGCAAAAGTGTAAGGTGGGATAAAACCGGCAGATTGGATATTGATTTTTGACGATAATGCCGTAAAATAGAGAATACAATAAAAAGTGGGTGAAAAAGAAATGACGTTGGATAAACTGCATGTGGGACAGTCGGGGATCATCCGAAGCGTCGGAGGCGAAGGCGCTCTCCGGCTCCGGCTGCTTGATATGGGAGTCATTCCCAAAACGCACATTACCGTAACGCGCATTGCGCCAATGGGGGACCCGGTGGAGGTATTTCTGCGCGGGTATACGCTTTCGCTGCGGCTGGAGGACGCCGCCAAGGTGGAGGTGGAGCTCGCATGAGATTCGCTCTTGCCGGAAACCAGAACTGCGGCAAAACGACGCTTTTCAATCAGCTCACCGGAAGTAATCAGCACGTCGGCAATTTCCCCGGCGTTACGGTGGACAGCAAAAGCGGCAGCATCCGCAACACGAAGGGCGACGAGGTCGTCGACCTGCCGGGCATCTATTCGCTGCGGCCCTATTCCGCCGAAGAGATCGTAACGCGCGATTTCATTCTTGACGGCCGGCCCGACGGCATCATCAACATCGTGGACGCCACGAACATTGAGCGAAACCTTTATCTCACGCTGCAGATGATCGAGATGCAGGTGCCGATGGTGCTCGCGCTGAATATGATGGACGAGGTGCGCGCCAACGGCGGAACGGTCGATACTGTGAAGCTCTCGGAGCTGCTGGGCATCCCGGTCGTGCCGATCAGCGCGGCAAAGGGCGAAGGCATCGCCGATCTGACGGAGCTCGCCTGCCGCACGGCAGCCACGGGGCGCAAGCCGGAGGTATACGACTTCTGCCCGCCCGGACCGGTCCACCGCTGCATCCACGCCGTGACGCACGTGGTGGAGGATCACGCCGAGCGCGCCCGGATGAGCGCCCGCTGGGCGGCCATGAACGTGATCGAGGGGAATAGCGATATCGTCGCGCGTCTCGCGCTCGACGAGAACGAGCTGGAGCTGTGTGAGCACAGCATCGTGGAAATGGAGCGCGAAACGGGGCTCGACCGCAACGCCGCCATTGCCGACATGCGGTATTCCTTCATCGAATCGGTCTGCGCCGAAACGGTGAAAAAACCCGAGGAGAGCCGCGAGCGGAAACGTTCGCGCGCCATCGATAACGTCCTTACCCACCGCATATTCGCCCTGCCGATCTTTGTCGGTATTATGCTGCTGGTGTTTTATCTCACGTTTGAAGTGATCGGCGCGTTATTGTCCGACCTGCTTGCCATGGGGATCAACGCATTGGCAGGGGTGACAGACGCGGCGCTCACGGCTTACGGCATCAATCCGGTCGTACACTCGCTCGTTATCGACGGGCTGTTCGGCGGCGTCGGCAATGTGGTGAGCTTCCTGCCCATCATTGTAGTGCTGTTCTTTTTCCTCTCCATGCTGGAGGACACCGGGTATATGGCGCGTGTCGCGTTCGTGATGGACAAGCTCCTGCGCAGGATCGGTCTTTCCGGAAAAAGCGTTGTGCCGATGCTCATCGGCTTTGGCTGCACTGTTCCGGCGGTCATGGCAACGCGGACGCTCACGAGCGATCGTGACCGCCGCATGACCGTGCTTCTCACGCCGTTTATGAGCTGCAGCGCCAAGATCCCCATCTATTCCGTGTTCGTCGCGGCGTTTTTCCCGAAGTATAAGGCGCTCGCCATGGGCGGACTGTACGTTGTCGGCATCCTTATCGGTGTTCTGGCGGCGCTCGTGTTCGGAAAAACGCTCTTTCGCGGCAATCCCATCCCGTTTGTGATGGAGCTGCCGAATTACCGCATGCCCTCGGTGCGCACAACGCTCCAGCTCATGTGGGACAAGGCGAAGGACTTTCTTCACCGCGCTTTTACCGTCATTTTCGTGGCAAGCCTTGTGATCTGGTTTTTGCAGACGTTCGACACGCGCATCAACCCCGTTTCGGACAATTCGCAGAGCCTTCTCGCCGCGCTTGGCGGACTTCTCGCGCCGCTCTTCGCGCCGCTCGGCTTTGCGGACTGGCGCGTATGCACCTCGCTCATCGCGGGCTTTATGGCAAAGGAAGCCGTTGTCAGCACGCTCGGCGTGCTCACCGGCGGCGCGGCGCTCTCCACGCTTTTCTCCGTGCGCAGCGCGGCGGCGTTTCTTGTGTTCACGCTGCTCTATACGCCCTGCGTGGCGGCGGTTGCGGCGATCCGGCGGGAGCTTGACTCGGTGTGGAAAACGTTCGGCGTCGTGGTGTTTCAGTGCCTGCTCGCCTGGGGACTCGGCGCGGCGGTCTACCAGATCGCACTGCTTATTTAGTGAAATGAAAGGCATCGTATGTCCATAGGGGATATCGTTATTTTGCTCGGCGTCGCCGTGTGGGCGGTGATCGCCGTGAAGCGCGGCTGGAAAAACCGGAAGCGCGGCTGCGGCGGAGACTGCGGCAGCTGTTCCGGCGGCTGCGATAAGGAGAACAAGCCATGAAGAAATATGTTGTGCCGCTTTTCCTCGCGGCGTGCCTGCTGCTGACGGCGTGCGGCCCCAAAGCGCCGGATACGGCGGAGCCGTCCGACCCGCCGTCCGCGGCGGCGTCCGCCGCGCCGGAGACAACGGATGCGCCGACGCCGGAGCCGACGGCGGAGCCCACTCCGGAGCCGACCGCCGCGCCGCGCTTCACCGCGGGGGAGGAGACCATGTATGTCCTCTGCGAGGGCAGGAGCGACGGGGCGAAGGCGCTCAGCCGCTGGCTCCGTTCCGCAGGGAAGGACACAGCGGAGACCTTTATCCCCGACGGGCTGGATACGCCGATGTATACGGTCCCGGCTGCAGAGCGCAATTCCGAAGAGATCCCCGCGGCCACGGATGAAACGCGCCGTGTGCGTGTCGCAGCGGATACGGAGCTTTTGGAGAGCGGCATCCTCACAGCGTGGCTCCCGGCGTTTGAGACCGCGACCGGATACATTGCCGAGGTCTATGCCGGCGATGCGTCCGTTCTCGCTGCCGCGGCTGCCGCGGGCGAGGCCGATGTGCTGCTGATGAAAAGGACCGACGCTTCCGCTCTCGGCACCATGACGCACTATCCGCTGCGGTACGAGCTTGTTTCCACGATCTATTCGGTCATTTGAAAGGAGACGCCATGAAACGTTTTTTCCGTCATTTTGCTTTTGCCGCGTTCGGCGTGAGCATTCTCTGTCTGGCTCTCGGCATTGCCATGCTGATATGGACGGCGACCGCCATGAAGTGGATCAGCTACGGCTTCGGCGCGGTGATGATCCTCTCGGGCATACTGCAGATCGCCTCGTACCTTACCGGGGAGCGTGTCGGGCTGCTGCGAAAGCTGCTGCTCATCTCCGGCATTATCGCTGCGGTGGCGGGCGTCTGGATCCTGCTCACGCAGAGCCTTGCGGAGCAGGTCATGCGCCTTACGGTCATTGTGATGGGCGTTGTGCTGCTTTACCACGGCTTCATGGACTGCAAGCACGGGCTGGATATCAAAAACTGCGAAACCGGCGGCTGGTCGGCGGCGCTTGTGCTGGGCGTGTGCATCTGTGCGGCGGGCGTACTGCTGCTTGTGAATCCCTTTGAAAAGAACGATACGCTTCTGTTTGCCGCGGCGCTCGGCTTCCTGCTGGACGGCATTTCCGGCCTCTTCACCACCGTTGCGGTGGCGCACGGAAAATCGCGCGCCGAGTTCCTCGCGGGACAGGCGCCCGTGATCGAGCTTGACCCCGCGGAGGCGGCGGAAACGCTGCCCGACGGAAAAACCGAGCCTCTGCTCGAAAGCGAAGCCGTTCCTGCAGACACGGAAAAGGCGGAAGCCGAAGCCAAAACGGAGTCCCCGGCGGAGAAGGAATAACGAATAACGAAAAAAGCGTATGGCCGCGGCCATACGCTTTTTTTGTAATAATCATTATCCGTGCTTCCAGTGCCTGAGCTGCGGCACGACGGCTTCCATGTGCGCGCGTACCTGCTCCGCGGGCCATGCCTCTGTCGCCATATGTTCCACGCAGAAATCAATGAGCTGCTCGGCGCTCTCATACTTGAACTCGCCGCCGGAATAGCACCATTTGCAGTATTCCTCGTTGAACGAACCGTCCGGCTCGCGGCTGGTTATTTCGTCCTCAAGCGGCATACCGCAGCACTGGCAGATGCTCCGGCGCGGCGAGCCGAGAAGCGTATTGATGGAAACGTCAAAGAGCGCCGACAGGCGCTTGAGCGTTTCCGTGTTGGGGAGCGTTTCGCCGTTTTCCCAGCGGGACACCGCCTGCCGCGTCACGAAGAGCTTTTCCGCAAGCTCCTCCTGTGACAGGTTTTCCCGGTTCCGAAGCTGCAATATCACATCTTTTGTTTCCATATTCCGATCACCTCTTGGGAAAATTATACCCGAAGGCTCCGACGCAGGCAAGCAACGCGCTGTTGCCTGTGGGCCTTATATCTTCTGTGCCGTGAGCCACGCGAGGAACTCTTCCATGTACCGCTCGTGCGGCGTGATGACGTCGAGTCGGATGCCGGGGCGCTCGCCGGCAAACTGCGCGAGATACGCTTCCGGATTGGATGCGGTCTTCATAAAATCCGCGATAATGTATTCGCGGCTCATGCCCGATTTTTGGAGGAGGATCGCCGACACAACGCCCGTCCGGTCCTTTCCGGCGGCGCAGTCGAGGATGATGAGATTGCAGGTGCCTCTTCTTTCTTTACAGTATGGGAAGGCGCAGCGTGCACTTTGCCGGAATATCGAACGCGGCAAAATACGTCTGCTCCATCGGGATCCATTCGGCAAAAAAGCGGTTGGCTTTCTCCGGCGTGTTGCGGCGGGAAATGCGCTCGCGCTGCAATTCCGGGTAGATGTCAAGAAATACGGAAAGATCGTAATACGGCGCGAGGTCGGGGTGCATGGAGTATGCCCCCTCGGCAACAACGAGCTTTTTCGGCGCGGTCTCCACGGCGCTTTGCAGCTGCATGGAAGCGCAGTCGAACCGCCGGTAAAAAACCTTTTCGCCGCGCCGGAGCGGGAGCAGCACCTCGGCGAGAAACCGTTCCCGATCCACATTCCCGCCGGGCTCGGCAAACCGCGCGGCGGTGCGCTGCTCAGAGCGGAGAAAAAAGTCGTCCATATGGAACACGGTGCAGCCGTACCGTTCGGCGAGAATTTTGCCGAGCGTCGTTTTGCCGCTCGCGCTCCCGCCCTCAATGGCGAGACGCACGGGGGCTTCTCCGGCGAGCCGCCGGTCAAGCTCCGCGAACAGCGGGGCGAAACGGTCGGTTTGGTTTGTTTCGTTCATATCGGTCCTCCATGCGTAAACCGTCAGGCTTCCGCCGCCGGAATCTCATAGGCCTCGCACTCGGCGCGGGAATGAAATACGGCGAGCGTCGCGTCGAATTCCGCTTCGGAAACGGTCGTTTTGTCCGGCCTGTGCCAGAGAAAATCGAGAGGATAGAGCGGCAGCCCGGTCCTGTCCCGCAGCCGCCGGGCAAACGTGCTCTTTCCCGACCCGGGACAGCCGATCACGAGGATTTTTTTCATGGCAGTATAGTATTTTTGCGGAAAGCGCGCGTCATTGCTGTCAGATCATAACTCATGGCAAGCAGAATCTTTATTTCGTCCTCCGGCGCGCTGCCGTCGAGCGCGGCGGTGATCCAATGCTCCTTGTTCATATGGTAGGCAGGGAAGAACCCGGGCTTTTCCCGCTGCGGCCCGATCAGACGAGGATCGGCCTTGAGATTCAGCACGGGGACTTCTTCGGCTCCCGGCAGACCGAGCAGCGAAGCCTTTACGGTCATAAAAAGAGCAAACCATTTTTTGTTGCTCGCATGACGGAATACGGAAAACTCCGGCTTGTCCGCCCACGGATGCTCCGGCTCTGTGCTGTAAGCATCCTGTATATAGTGTATCCAGTCGGTGGACGTCATGGCAGCCTCACTTCCGCAGCGACAGTATCCCGGCACAGGGGGAGAACCGGTCAAACGTCATGGCGGGGCCCTGCGTAAAGTCACCGCAGGCGACAGCATAGGAACCTGAACTGTCCTCAGCATCGGATTTTAAAAACACAACGCCATTGGCGAAATACTCGCGGTTAGTCAACTACAATTGCCAGTATTTTCAGTTCGTGATCATTGAAGCTGTTTGACAGTGTTATTTCTGAAGTTCCAGCGTCTATGCCGGTAATTGTAAGCTTTGCTCTGTTTCCAGCCCAGGAATCACCGCTCCAATCTGGACTTGCAATAGATGTATCGGTTACGTTACAGTAAATGGTGCAATAGTTTAAACACGCAATACTGACATCGACGGTCGTTCCTTTTTTGATAATCACAGCATTAGAGTATGTGAAGAACTCATCAAATCTTTTGAAGTCGTTTGCCTCAGTGTTTTTCGCAAAGTCCTTGATGCCATTATATACTTGTCCTGCCGTCCCAGTACCGCCTCGCGAAGAATCGTTGACATCCACTACAATTGCCAACAGGTATAGCTCGTGGTCATTTTCTTCACTATACACTCGGATGACAGAAGTTCCTTCTTTTAAGCCTGTTAAGCTGAGTGTAGCGGTACTCCCCCTCAAAGAATCACTCCATTTAGGGCTTACGATTGATGTATCGGCTTCACAATATATATAGGCACTTTTCCCCCAAACAATATAGACGTCAACGGTTGCCCCTTTTTCAATAATGACCGCATTTGAGTAGGTATACAGGTCTTTATATTGCTTAAACGCATTTGCGTCGTTGTTATTTGCGAAATCCTTCGCCGCATCGTATATTTTTCCGGCGTTGTTAAAAATTTGTGGGCTTTGTGCAGAATTCGATGACTGCGAGGAATCTTTGGAATTGTTTGAAGGCAATGAGCCGAGCAGAAAGAGCAAAACTATTAACGCAACACTTATACCCAGCACAAGAAAAAAGCCACTCAAACAACCCATTGGTTTTTTTGAAGTCGACTGATTATTACTTGGAGTTGAAACCGCTGAGGCTTCAGCAGGATTTGGCGCATCGTCGGACTCTTGATCCACATTTTTACCGCAGTAATTGCAGAAAACAGAGTCCAGCGGAAGCGTATGGCCGCAGTGAGGGCATATTTTCTGATTGTTATTTGCGCCGCAATAGTTGCAGAATTTGCTGGTGTCGGGAATCTGTTTGCCACAGCTGTTGCAAATCATTTCTATCATCCATTCCTTTCCCCAATATGAGAAGCCGAGTATTGCTTTTTATATATAATATTGTATCATTTCCAATTATTTCGTGCAACTGAATTAACAAAAAATCCGGTTTGGGATTACCCAAACCGGATTTTTCTTATGCCTTATGTAAAAACTCAGGCGTTCTTGTTCTTGATGTACTCGTCGATGGCGGTAGCGGCGGTCTTGCCGGCGCCCATGGCGAGGATGACGGTGGCAGCGCCCGTGACGGCGTCGCCGCCGGCGAACACGCCCTCGTGGGTGGTCTTGCCCTTCTCGTCGGCGATCAGGCAGCCGTGCTTGTCCGCTTCCAGACCGGGGGTGGTCATGCGGAGCAGCGGGTTGGGGCTGGTGCCGAGAGCGTCGATCATGGCGTCCACTTCGAGCACGAAGTTGGAGCCTTCAACGGGCATCGGACGGCGGCGGCCCTTCTCGTCAGGCTCGCCGAGCTCCATCTTGATGCACTCGATGCCGGTCACGTAGCCCTTCTCGTCGCCGATGACGCGAACCGGGTTGGTGAGCAGCTTGAACTCGACCTCCTCCTCCTGGGCGTGGTGGACCTCTTCCTTACGGGCGGGGACTTCTTCCATGCCGCGGCGGTAGACGACGTAGACGTGCTCCGCGCCGAGACGCTTCGCGCAGCGGGCGGCGTCCATGGCGACGTTGCCGGCGCCGACGACGGCGACGCATTTGTGGTGCTTGATCGGCGTGTCGTAATCTTCGCGGTAAGCCTTCATGAGGTTGATACGGGTCAGGAACTCGTTGGCGGAGTAAACGCCGAGCAGGTTCTCGCCCGGAATGCCGAGGAAGCGGGGCAGACCCGCGCCGGAGCCGAGGAACACGGCCTCAAAGCCTTCCTCGGTGAGCAGCTCGTCGATGGAGATGGCGCGGCCGATGACGGCGTCGGTCACGATCTTAACGCCCATCTCTTCGAGCGCCGCGACTTCGCGCGCCACGATCGCCTTGGGCAGACGGAACTCGGGAATGCCGTACACCAGAACGCCGCCGGCCTTGTGGAACAGCTCGTACACGGTGACTTCATAGCCCATGCGGGCGAGGTCGCCCGCGCAGGTCAGACCGGCAGGGCCGGAGCCGACAACGGCAACGCGGTGGCCGTTGGAAACGGGCTTCTCGATCTTCGCGTTGGGGTCGGCGTGGGCGGCGTGCCAGTCGGCGACGAAGCGCTCGAGACGGCCGATGCCGACGCTCTCGCCCTTGATGCCGCGGACGCACTTGCCCTCGCACTGATGCTCCTGCGGGCAGACGCGGCCGCAGACGGCGGGCAGGCTGTTGGTGGAGGTGATGATCTTGTAGGCTTCTTCAAACTCGCCCTCGGCGACCTTGGCAATGAACTCCGGAATGCGGACGTTCACCGGGCAGCCGCTGACGCAGGGATGCTGACGGCAGTTGAGGCAGCGCTTGGCCTCGTCGATGGCGATCTCCTCGGTGTAGCCGAGAGCGACCTCGTCAAAGTTCTTGTTGCGTACCAGAGGCTCCTGCTCCGGAATGGGGTTTTTCGTCATACTCATATTAGCCATGTCTTACACCTCCGGTGATGCGGCAGATATGTTCCTTCGCGGCGGTCTCTTCACCGGCGTAGAAGGAGTTGCGGGCGATCAGCTCGTCCCAATCGACCTGGTGGCCGTCAAACTCGGGGCCGTCCACGCAGGCAAACTTGGTCTCGCCGCCGACGGTCAGACGGCAGCCGCCGCACATGCCGGAGGCGTCGATCATGATCGGGCAGAGAGAGCAGATGGTCTTGATGCCGTAGGGCTTGGTGGTGAGAGCGGTGAACTTCATCATCTTCAGCGGCCCGATGATGAACACTTCGTCATACTCGCGGCCGGACTTGATGAGCTCTTCCAGCTTGGCGTTGCCGAAGCACTTCTCGCCGTAGCTGCCGTCGTCGGTGCAGATGTAGAGGTTGGTGGAGTGGGCGCGCATCTCGTCCTCAAGGATCACGATGTCCTTGGAACGGAAACCGGCGACCATATCGACCTCGATGCCGGCTTCAAAGAAGCCCTTGCACACGGGGTAGCCGATGGCGCAGCCGACGCCGCCGCCGACGACGCAGACGCGCTTCTGTCCGCCAATCTGGGTGGGCTTGCCCATGGGACCGACAAAGTCGGCGAGGCAGTCGCCCGGCTCCATGAGCTCGAGCATACGGGTCGTCTGACCGACGGGCTGCACCATGATGGTGACGGTGCCCGCTTCGCGGTCATAATCCGCGATCGTCAAAGGAACGCGCTCGCCGTGCTCGTCCAGACGCAGAACGATGAACTGACCGGGCAGGCACTTCTTGGCGACCAGCGGGGCCTTGATGACATACTCAAGAACCGTGCCGGCCTCATTCAGGGGCCGCTTGCTTACGATAGGAAACATAGCTTCTTTCCTTTCTTCCTTTGGTTTGCTTTTCTTGCTGCTGGCGGAGACGGGGAAATCTCCGTCATATTGTCACATATTGCGATTATACCATAATATCCGCCTGATGGAACATTTTTTTTCAAAATCCATCGACCGGAAATCTTAGCCTTTTTCTATGATTTCTGCGGGAAGAAACGACTTTTTTTCGTAATGCAAAAAATGCTTGCATTGCACGGCGCCATTTGCTATAATTTGCGTTGCGCCTTGTATCTCCGAGTATTCGGCCTCAGGGCAGCCCAACATGAGGTGAACGACATGAAAGAAGGAATCCATCCCAATTACCAGCGCACGACCATCCGCTGCGCCTGCGGCGAGGTCATCGAGACCGCTTCCACCAAGAAGGACATCACCGTCGAGATCTGCTCGAAGTGCCACCCCTTCTACACCGGCAAGCAGAAGCTGGTCGACACCAGCGGCCGCGTGGACAAGTTCAACAAGAAGTACGGCCTCAAGTAATTTTTGGGAAAAAGACGGGATGCGCCTTCGGGCGGCGTCCCGTCTTTTTCGTATACAGGAGGAAAAGCTATGGCATCGCGTATCCTTCATCTCGCCGCGGCAAAGCTCATTCTGGATGAACATCCCGCGGCGGACGAAAAGCGCTTTCGTCTCGGCTCGATCTTACCGGACGCCGGAGAGCGCGTGAGCGCGCATTTCCGCGTGCGGATCGACGGCGGAACGAAGACGATGATGGCGCTCGGCGGCTTCCGCGCGCGCTTCGCGGACAAAATGGACGATCCGCTCTATCTCGGGTACTATCTCCATCTTGTGCAGGACATCGTGTTCCGCAAGGTATTCTATCTCGACCACGGCTGGAAGGTGGACTCGCCGCAGAAGGTCGAGCGGCTTTACGACGATTACCGCATTCTGAATACCTGGGCCATTGAGAAATTCGCCCTGCGCGAGGATCTTACCGCGCCGGAGGATTTTTCCGCCGAGCCGATCTGCGCTGTTTCCGATTTTGCGCTGCCGGAATTTCTCGCCGAGCTGCATGCGGACTTCACGACGCCGCCCCCGCCGGGCGAGTGCGTACATTTCACCAAAGCCATTGCGGAGGAATTTCTGGCCGCCGCCGTGCCGCTCTGCCGGCGGGAGATCGCGGCGCTGCGCGAAGGGAAAACCGCCGTGGACGAGCGCGCCTGGGCGTGGGCGGCGCGGCAGGAACCAAATTTATCCACTCCGTGTGAACCATCCTGACGCAAAGCACGTCTGATATCCTGCGGGCACCGAAAACCGGACCGCAGGAGGTTATGCAATGAATAATAAGATGAAATGGCTCGGTATTTTCGCGCTGGCGGCAAGTCTGCTTTTGACGGCCTGCGGCGCGCAGCCCACCGAAGCAGTGCCCACATCGACGCCTGAACCGACCGCCGCCGCGGAGCCGACCGCGACGCCCGAGCCGACCGCGGCGGAGCCGACGGAAGAACCCACCGCGGAGCCGGTCTCCCAGCCGGTGGAGAAATCGACCGGCATCGTGAACATGGCCGAAGAGGGGAAAGCGCTCTATGCCGCGCAGCTGGACCGCTACGCCGCGGCGCTTTCCGAGCAGTGGCCGGAGAGCCGGTATTTTGAAAACGGCATGAGCGAGCTCGCGGGGTACTACTACGAGGGCGATGCCCGCGCGAACGTCGGCGTATTTTTCCCTGACCTTGACGGCGACGGCTCGCCGGAGATGGTGATCGGCGCGATCTTGGGCGCGGACACCGATCCGGCCGTTCTGGAGATCTGGACGGTCAAGGACGGCTCGCCGGTGATGCTCGCGCAGAGCCACGCGAGAGACAGGTATTATGTGGAATATCTCGCGGACGAAAACGCCTGGCTCATTGCGAACGAGGGTTCGGGCGGCGCGGCGAGCAGCGTGTGGTTTTACTATGCGCTCCAGAACGGAGAGCTTGCTCTCATGCAGGGCGTGACGAGCGAGTCCGGCGCGTGGTACATGACGTACGATACGGACTGCGACGTTTCCAACGACACGCCGTCCGACGAGGCGGTCTGTCAGGCGATCATCGATTCCCACACGGAACGCTATACGGCGCTCGACTATACGCCGTATACTGAGCTCCGGCAATAAGAAAAAAAGAAGCCTCCCCCGCACAGTGAACAGCACCCCATTCGTTAGACAAGTATCGTCAAATACTTAGTACTAAGGAATGGGGTGCATTTCTTAATGGGAGAGGCAAGGGCTTTTTTTCAATTTCCCCGCAAAGAAGGAATACGCGCATTGCTTTTTCGGGAATTCTATGGTAAAAAAGAGTGTTACAACTTTTTCAAGGGAAGAGACGGGTTATGAAGGATTAAAAATACGGTAGATTTTTCATTTCAAAAATTTACCGGAAGGATGAAACAACATGAGTGACTTACAGCGGGAGATCTCGCGGCGGCGGACGTTTGCGATCATCTCCCACCCGGACGCGGGCAAAACGACATTGACGGAAAAGCTCCTTCTCTACGGAGGGGCGATCCAGCTCGCCGGCTCGGTAAAGGGCAAGGCGGCGGCGCGCCATGCGGTCTCCGACTGGATGGAGCTGGAAAAGCAGCGCGGCATTTCCATCACGTCGTCCGTGCTCCAGTTTGAATATAACGGCTACTGCATCAACATTCTCGACACCCCCGGCCATCAGGACTTCTCCGAGGACACCTACCGCACGCTTATGGCGGCGGACAGCGCCGTCATGGTCATCGACGCGGCCAAGGGCATCGAGCCGCAGACGCGCAAGCTCTTCAAGGTCTGCGCCATGCGGCACATCCCCATTTTCACGTTCATCAACAAGATGGACCGCGAGGCGCGCAGCCCCTACGATCTGCTCGAAGAGCTCGAAAAGGAGTTCGGCATCGGCACGTACCCGATGAACTGGCCGATCGGCTGCGGCGTGGACTTCAAGGGCGTGTACGACCGCGAGAAGAAGGAAGTACTCGCGTATACGCAGCGTCATGCGGGCAGCCGCGCCATCCACGCGGCGGAGCTTTCCATGGATAACGAGGCAGGCCTGCGCGAAGCGCTCGGCGAGCGGCTGTACAGCACGCTTTGCGACGATGTGGAGCTGCTCGACGGCGCGGGGTACGAATTTGATCTCGACCTTGTCCGCAGCGGCGATCTGAGCCCCGTTTTCTTCGGCTCGGCGCTGATGAACTTCGGCGTGGAGCAGTTTCTGGCGAGCTTTCTCGATCTCACAACGCCGCCGCTCGCGCGCCTTTCCGATGGCGTGCCGGTCGAGCCGACGGACGACCATTTCTCCGCCTTCGTATTCAAGATCCAGGCGAACATGAACAAGGCGCACCGCGACCGCATCGCGTTCATGCGCATCTGCTCGGGCAAATTTGAGCGCAACGAGGAATACTACCACGTGCAGGGCGGAAAGCCCATCAAGCTCGCGCAGCCGCAGCAGATGATGGCCGAGGAGCGCCAGATCATCGACGAGGCTTACGCCGGAGACATCATCGGCGTGTTCGACCCCGGCATCTACTCCATCGGCGATACGATCTGCTCCAAGGACAAAAAGGTCCGCTTTGAAGGCATCCCGACGTTCGCGCCCGAGCACTTCGCCGCTTTTGAGCGCAAGGACACGATGAAGCGCAAGCAGTTCGAGACCGGTATCCGCCAGATCGCGCAGGAGGGCGCCATCCAGATCTTCCACGAGCCGAACACCGGCCTGGAGGAGGTCATTGTCGGCGTCGTCGGCGTGCTGCAGTTCGACGTGCTCGAATACCGTTTGCAGAGCGAATATTCCACCGCCGTGCGCCGCCGCGCGCTGCCGTATGAAAACATCCGCTGGATCGTGAGCGACACCGACCCCGCAACTCTCACGCTCACGCGCGACACCAAGTGGGTGCAGGACTTCAAGGGCAACAATCTCCTGCTCTTCGGCGGCGAGTGGAACATCGCCTACACGCTCAAGCAGAACCCCGGCCTAGAGCTCGCGGAGTTCTCCAAGAACTGATAACCAATGCTCAAATCACCCGTTGGTAAGACTCCCAACGGGTGATTTTAGTCTGTTGCCCCGCCGGATGGCGGGGCAAGCTGTATGTCAGAAATAAAATCAGTCAGCGTTGATGACGTTGATCTGGCACATGCGCATCGTGGCGATGGCGGCGTCATGCGTTGCGGGGGTGACGCCCGCGCAGCACTTCGCGTCCAGCGTGATGGGCATTTCGGGGTAGAACGCCTTTTCTATCAGCGCGTTCGATACGACGCAGATGTCGGTGCAGAGACCGACGATCTCCATATGGACGTTCGGCTCGCCGTACTGCGCGACATATTCGCCGATGATCTTTACAAGTTCGGTCGAGCCGAAGGTGGGCTTATGGACGATCGTGGCGTTTTCCGGCATAGCGGCCTGCACCGCATCATCCAGCTGCCAGCCCTCGGTGTTCTGCACGCAGTGGATAAACGGGAGGTTGACGCCCTCCTGCGTTTCAAGATAGGTTTCCTCGTGCGTGTCCTTCGTGGCGATGATCACGTCGCCGCGGGCCTTGTATTCGTTGATCTTGGCCACAACGTTCGGGACGATGGCCTGCGCCTCGGGGGTGCCGAGCGCCTGATCGACGAAGTCCTTCTGCATATCGATGACAAGGAGAATGTTCATGGTTTTTCCCTCCGGGTTGGCTGCGGCGGATCGCTCGCAGATCTTCGAGAGCATTTCGGATTGAACGGGTCGGGCGCTTCCGGGGCGGGACGCTGCACAGGAAGGGGATCCGCAGGGTGTTTATTTAAATATACCAAGCGCTGTGTAACAATGCAACAAGTATTTGTCAGATTCGCTCCAGACTATCCGAAAAAAGCAAAAAAAATCCGCCGCAAGAAGCGGCGGATTTTTTTAAATTAAGATGGAGGCATTCAGATCATTCGGCGGCTGCACACCGGATGCTCTGTATGATGCTATTATAACCGGCGTAAAAATCAAAGAGTGAACATTTCATGAACAAATTCCGGGGAAAATGTAAACAAATTTGAACGGATCGGCAGATTCAACAGAAAAACAGAAAATATCGAAAAGTATATGGACGATGTATTCAAATGTGCTATACTAAGCTCTGCGAGAAAAAGAAGGGAGTTGCCCGATGCAAAATTACAAACTGACGCTTTGCTACGACGGCACGCGCTACCGCGGCTGGCAGAAGCAGGGAAACACCGCCCAGACGGTGCAGGGCAAGCTTGAGACGCTCCTCTCCCGCGCGCTGGATCAGCCTGTCGATATCGCGGGCAGCGGCCGCACGGATGCCGGCGTCCACGCGAGAATGCAGGTGTGCTCCTTCCGGGCGGATACGGACAAGTCCTGCGCGGAGCTTTTGGCGCTGCTTCGGGAATATCTGCCGGAGGATATCGGCGCGCTCGCGCTCGAGAAAGCGCCGGAACGGTTCCATGCTCGCCTTTCGGCGGTGCGGAAAACGTATATTTACCGTGTCTGGAACAGCGATGCGCCCTGCGTGTTTGAAAGAAAGTATGTACATGCGGAGCCGCGCCCGCTGGATCTTGACGCCATGCGCCGCGCCGCGGCACAGCTTTGCGGGCAGCACGAATTCTCTGCCTTTTCCACCGGAAAGAAAACGGGCCGCGCTGCCACGCGCACGATAGAGTCTATCGGGATCGAGCGCTGCGGGGAAGAAGTGCGGCTTACGTATACCGGCGACGGGTTCTTATACAATATGGTGCGCATCCTGACCGGCACGCTGCTCGAGGTCGGTCTCGGAGAGCGCCGTCCGGACGATATGGAGGCGATCCTTGCCTCGCACAGCCGTGCGAGTGCCGGTTTTACCGCTCCGGCGCAGGGACTTTTCCTCTGGGACGTGACGTACTAAGCGAGTAAAACCGGAAAATTTTCGTTTTTTTCAACTTTATGTTGTTTTTTTCTGGCTTTTCTGTTAAGGCTGTGTTATAATAACTTTTTGAAATTACCCCATGTAGGTGAAGAATATGACAAACCACAACCCGTATATGACCCGCGAGGGCGGCGCGACCGTCACGGTGTTCGTCCCGTACGACTGCAAAAACCACTGCCCGTTCTGCATCAATAAGCAGGAATACCAGAATCCCGAAGGCTTCAGCGTGGAAAAGGTGTGCGAGAGCATCCGCATGTTCCATGAGATCACGCCAAAGTGCGATTTCGTGTTCACCGGCGGCGAGCCGTTTTCCGAGCCGGACGCGCTGCAGGTGATGATGGACTGCATCCCGGAGGGCCACCGTGTGTTCATCAACACGACGCTCCCGGTATCCGATCTTTTCCCCGCCGAGCGCATCATTGCGTTCACGGAGCGCAACAAGGATAAGATCACCTGCATCAACATCTCCCGCCACATGGTGCACTATGTGGAGGAGTGTAACGACGAGCTTCTCGGCTCGCTCAAGGTGCCGGTGCGCATCAACTGCGTGCTCTTCAAGAACTATCCGCACGACGGCATGATCGCCTTTGCCAACCGCTTCGCAAAGTACGGCCTGCCCATCCAGTTCCGCGCGGACTACACCATCACCACGCCCGAAAACCTCTACGAGCGAGAGGGCGACCAGATCCTCGCCGATCTTATGAAGAACTTTGAGTATCTGGGTCTGGACGGCTGCCGCATCCGCTGCGGCTACCACTTCAACAACCACGGCCAGCACATCGCCTATCACCGCACGCTGCCCTACAGCACGATGACCGAGACGATCGACGGCACGACGTATGACATTCTCTACGACGTTCTCGTCAAGCAGACCGGCGAGCCGCACTCCGACTGGACCGGCGTGCCGCTGGATGTGGAAGCCTACCGCCACGTGAAATTCGAGCCCTACGATCTCAAGGTCCTCGAAGGCCGCGTTGAATAATTGCAATTGCAGAAAACCCTCGCCCCGGACGATGCGTCCGGGGCGAGGGTTTTGTAATACACTGGATTTTTCTCATGGTTATTTGCGCGTTTCTCTGACAGAAAAGCTTCGGTAAGGCTTTCCTTTGGGCAGAAAAACGGAATCCGTTGTGATACCGAGGTTTTCATCGATATACCGGTCGATAGCTTTGAAATCGACCGGATGCGGGTCACGGAACTCCAGCGCGTAAAATGTCAGCTCGTCTTTTTCGCGGTCCCAGTGCATGTGGAAAATCGTATCCGAGTTGTCGGGAAGGTCCAAAAGCATGTCGCCGGATTTGTTCAGCAGCTCCCAGAGAAGCTCCGATATGGCGTCACCGGATATTTTGAAGCCCCGAACCTCATCCTTTTTGATATCCTTGATGCTCATGGCGTGATTTCCTCCAGACCGTAGCTTTTGAATATCGGCTTATAGTACGCGGCTAGGGAGCGAACTTCCGACTGGGCGAAAAAACGGTACAGCAAAACCATGGCCGCAAGAGTGGCCGCCGATGCCAGAACTACGCCCCAGGAGCGCGCGATCAGCCCGGCGAACAGGGAAAAAGCAAAAAGAGCGGTAAAGAGGCAAAACACTGTCAGAAACACCCAAATCAGACTGCGCGGGCGGAGACATACCTCCAGAACCTTCTCTTCGTCCCGTTCCGTCACTTTCCCGCAGATACACGCCATGGTGCGCATACCGACCGGACGAATGCGAAACGAATCATCCCGCACCCTGCCGTAAAAGCGCGTCGGAAGCTCCAGACCGCAGCGCTTCGCGGACACGGGAGAGGACTGCGTGCCGCTCCGCAAAAGCACGAGCCAGCTCACATCCCGGAGACGGTAACAGGTTCTTGTCCTCATTGTTTGCGATCCCCTCTCCAAAAAGTATTGCAAAGAAATACGATTCGACATTCCTGCCGCCCCGCTTTTAGCGAACCGGCGTTACCGCCAAAAGCAGCGGTAATGCGGCACGATCCCATCGGGAACGGGTATGGAGCGGAGTTCACCGGCTATACGCTCGGGCGCAGTGCACACGATGGTCAGCGCGGCTTTATCTGTATAGGAGTAGTAAAGCGCGATAAAGTCCCGCTCTTTTGCCGCGACAGCGAGGGCGCTGCCAATAAAATCATTGCATTGCCGCGCTGCGTATTCTCCGCAGAAGTCATCCCATACTCGCGCGGCACTTGCCTCATCTGCGTTGGAGAGCAGGAAATAAGAGTATGCCTTGCTGTCTTTCAGCGTTTTGAGGCCGTATGAGGCACCAAGATAAACGCTTTTTTCTTCACAATCCACGCGCGCGGCGAATTTGCCCTCCGGCAGCCCGAGAAGCCCCCATACCTTTTTGTGATCCGTGATCCGGTTGCACGCGCTGCGCGGCAGCGCTTTTTCAACAATCTCCCATACGGTGTAACCGGAACCAAAAACCGTTTGAACTGCCTCATCCCAGTATTCCGGTGTGCCGAAAGCGACGGTCTCGGAATCATCATGTTCAAACACGACCCATGTGTCACAGGAGAGCGTGACAGTATGGTTTGAGGTCACCTCAATATTGGTTTTATCAAAGTGTATCATTGTTCATAGCACCCAGCTGCAAATTCTGTGCCGGAACCGAAACGGTGCGGTGCCGGTCAAAAGTTTCAAAAAGACACGATGCCCGAGGGATGGAAAGCGAACATTCCGACAGGGGGATCGTGTCTTTTTTTCATTATACCATTATACAGTTTATAGCAGGCAAAAGCAAGGGGGCGTGCCTGCGATGAGGCTACGGATCGTTCCCTCGTCAGATATCGCAGACCGTGCCGAGACCCTGCTTTTCACACGCTTTGAGGATGATCGCGGCAGAGGCGATGTCCTGCAGGGCGATGCCGGTGGAGTCGAAAACGGTGATCTCGGCATCGCTCGTCCGTCCGGCCTTTTCGCCGAGAATGACCTCGCCGAGCTCCCCGGCGAGAGCGGGGAGGACGCCCTCTTTGTGCGGCAGCTCGCATTCGCCGACGGCGAAGCACTGCGCCGTATCGTCGCCGTAGATGGCGGCGCGGGCGAGCACCGCCGATTCGACCTCCTGCTTGCCGGGCAGGTCGGCGCCGATACAGCTTACATGCGTACCGGGCTTGACCCAGGCGCTTTTCACGACCGGCGCCTTGGCGCAGGTGGCGGTGAAAACGATGTCGCTTTTTCCGACGGCGGATGCTGCATCTGCCGCGGCGTTGATCGCGGCGGTACGGGCATGACCGCACGCCTTGAGCAGCGCGTCCGTTGCCGCTGTCACAGCGGCGAGCCGCTCGGCGGCCTTTTCGGGGCGGTGCGGGTTTGTGAGATACACGGTCTTGAGGGACGGGATCGTCGCGAGCGCGGCCGCGGCAAGATACGGGCAGAGCTCGCCGCAGCCGACGATCGTGAGCGTTTTCGCGTCCTTGCGCGCAAGGTATTTTGCGCCGATGGCGGCCGCGGCGCCGGTGCGCAGCGCTGTGATCGGCCCGGCGTTCAAAAGCGCCTTCGGCTCGCCGGTGGCAAGATCAAAGAGGAGCGACGTGCCGAAAAGCGCCGGGAGCGCTTTTTCCGCGTTCGAGTCATACCATGAAACGACCTTCAGACCGTATACGCCCGCGCTTTCGAGATCGCCGGATTTGATGTCGAGATCAGCGTGGCCGGGGTCGAACTCATGGAATACCATCGGCCACACGCGGCCCGTTCCGGCGGATTTCCCGGCGTAGGCGCTCTCTACGGCGCGGAGCGCCGCGGTCACGGTGAATACCTTCTGGATATCCTCCCGTCCGATGACGCGGATGGTGCTCATTTTTCCAGCTCCTTTTCCTTCCACGCAAAGTACTCGCTCACAGCCTTCAGCCCTTTCACGAGCGCTTCCTTGCCGTAGGCGTAGCCGATGCGCATACTCTTCGGCTGCTCAAAGCAGTCGCCCGGCGTGACGAACGCACCGGTCTTATGGTACATCTCCTCGCACAGCTCATAGGAGGGAGCGTCGAAATCGTAGTAGACGAGCGCCGTCGTGCCGCCGAGGGGCTTGACGTAGCTCGCGTGCTTTTCTCCGGCGACCCAATTGTCCAGAATGGCGAGATTTTCCCGCACGATGGCGCGGCTGCGCGCGAGCATTTTATCGCTGTGCTTGAGCGCGAGCGCGGCAATGGCCTCGTCGATCATGCCGCCGCTGATGAGATCGTAATCACGGTGAGAGACGAGCGCGCGGAGCGCGTCCTTGTCGCGCGTGGCGATCCAGCCGAGCCGCAGCCCGGCAAGAGAGAAGACCTTCGACATGCTGCTCACGGAGATGCCCTTTTCGTAAAGATCCGCGATGGACTCGCTCCACTCGTCGGTCTGGGAGAGATGGCGGTATACCTCGTCGCAGAGAATGTACGCGCCCGCCTCGCGCGCGATCTGCACGATCTCTTCGAGCATATCGCGGCTCATGAGCGCGCCGGTCGGATTGTTGGGGTTGTTGATGCAGATCATTTTTGTCCCCGGCACGGCGAGCGCGCGCAGCGCGTCAAGATCGGGGAGATACCCGTTTTCGCGGCTCAGGGGGAGAATCTTTACCTTTGCGCCGAGCGATTCGGGGATGGAGTAGAGCTGCTGGTACGTCGGCAGAACGCTGATGACGAGGTCACCCGGCGATACGAGCGAGCAGAACACATGGTGGTTCGCGCCCGCCGCGCCGTGCGTTGTGACGATGTTTTCGGGCTTGACCGTTTTATAAAGCGAGCAGATGCCCTGCCGGAACGCGGGCGCGCCTTCAATGTCGCCGTAGGTCAGCCGGCGCGCGGCGAGATTCTCCAGAAAGGCGGACTTGTCCTCGCCGGTCAGCGCGAACAGCTCGTTGAGCGACACGGAATCGACGCACGTCTCCGCGATGTTGTATCGCGCGCCGACCTCCCATTCGTTCATCCATTCCTCTACGGCAAACGGCTTGATGTACATAAAAATTCTCCTTTCCGCCCGCTGCAGCCCGGATAAAGCAAAAGGCGTCCGGGGCATTCCTTGTAGCGCATGTGCGCCGTACCTGCGGAATTGCCCGGACGTCTTTTTGACCCGCACCCGGTGATGCGGAAGGCGATATATTTAATTTATGGCTGAATATTAATTCATAAATCCGAAAATGTCAAGCGGTAAAATAAATATTATTCATAATGACAAGCAGAGCACCCTGCCGCCCCCGATCCCGCCGCATACTGCACAGATTTACGGTTTCACAGTCCGGTAAAAGGCCGACAGAAAAAAGTCTATGCGGGAGGCGGAAAAAATCAGGGCCGTCCCGATCAGGGGCGGCCTTCAGCCTGTCGAAAAAGCCTCGCAGAGTTTGCGCCCGCAGGCGCAAATAGAGTTTCATTCATTTTCTCCGGCGGCGTGTACGTCGGAGAAAATACTTCTCGGCTCGCAAACGT
>ERZ773139.870-NODE-870-length-37570-cov-7.811062_pt1 | contig 37570 bp, 61 predicted proteins | sample MGYA00580854_ERZ773139 | MGnify/ENA primary metagenome ERZ773139 (study PRJEB29015, sample SAMEA2737809) | human gut metagenome | biome: human gut; feature: human-associated habitat; material: faeces | place: China | collected 2012 ...
GCGGTACCCTGTGTTAGAGGATGCTCCGCAGTTACCTGTGTTAGAGGATGCTCCGCGGTACCCTGTGTTATGAGCATCTTCTGTAGGATTAGTACGCTCTGTTGTATATTCGATTGCGGCTTGTACCAGTCCTGGTATTCCTATTCGTGCTCCGATCTTGATCTTTGTTGCTGCTACCTTGCTATCATCCGAGCTCTTAGACAACTTTCCGCTCTGCTCGACCTCGTGGTACACGCTTTTGCTTGGCGCATAATAATTAAAACAGTCTAGTGGATACTCGCAAGCATGGAACCCTGCATCGCATACTTTTGCTTTGTCTTCCTCGTATTCCTTGCCCTCCTCGTATCGAAAACCTCGACAAGTCATATCTTTCTCAAATCCTTTATAGCTCTTAATTACTTCTTCCATTTTTACCTCCTGTCTCCTGCGCTTGCAGGATTCCTATCGTTAAACTATCCATGTCATACTTCCTGCCAGCAAAGTTATTAAATCTACGCCTGTTCTTTTTCTTCCTGTCATCCTGATACGTTTTTACATCCATTGCGCTACTCTTCCAATTCTCTTGCTTGTATTCTGTTTGATACTTATCATAGTTATTAATCTTGTACACACTTTTTTTAGACTTTGCGCATGGTCTTCGTAAAATTTCTCCGGTAGTTTCCAGATGTTTCAATGCCGTCCTAACTTCGCTGACGCTCATCTTCGTTTCTTCTGACAGCTCCGATAGCGACGATACGCACGCTCCGCGATCAATCTCTTCGCCTTTGTATGCTGTCGTTTTCCATTCTGCTTTTAACAGTAGATGCATAAACAGCCGGAACGTGTTTACATCTTTGTACCATTCCCATCCGAGTATTTTTCTGCTAATCTTGATATATCCATCATTCATCCTCTATAATCTCTACCTCTATTCGTGGGTTACCTTTATCTACATAAAACTCGTCTTGAAAACCTTTCACATATCGCCAGCCGTCATCCTGCAAAACCCTTGTATCTACAAGCGCGTCCTGTATTACTTTGCGCCCGAATGCGCTGATATTATCCAGATCACGTCTCTTATTTGGCTCATACCATCTATACAGCATCCGCACTGGATTCTTGATGCGCAATCTTCCCAGCTGTTCATATATTGCTTGCTTAACCACGTTTTCATTTTTTTGCTTAAGCTTTGCGCCTTTATATTGATTCGTCCGGCACGCACTCGTGTAGTCGTTCATGTTGTCCAGTCTCCCGGCAATGATTAGCGTATATCGCATCTCGTACCCACCCTTCATAAGTTTGTTTCATGCACATCCTTTTTAGCTGTATGCTTCTGGCTCTGTGCAGCTCCTTCTGGAAGTATATATTCGCTTCTGCCGCGTCTACCGGATCCAGCGGAAGCGGTCTAAAGATTCCATATCCGTTATTCAAAATGCAATCCCCATTCTTGTTTGCATGCTCAATCATTTTTCTAAGCAACCTATCCGTGCTTGGATTGGCTGGACGCTGAATCGCATTCATGTGCCCATCTGGTATCGCATAAAAGTAATCTTGTGCTGTCTTTTCCAATTACTTCTCCTTTCTGCCGGAGCCACGCTTCTCCGGCTGTGTGATATATAGTGGTTTTTGTATGCTATAAAATGAGGTGTTATCTACATCTAGTTACATTTGCGTGGGAATCTATAGTTAATAAGTTACAACCATGATTTACCAAACTCTCGCCGGAAGTCTTCTCTGCTTCCGTGGTGCTCCTCAAAATGTTTTTGAGCCATCTGTTTTAGTTCCAGATCCAACCCATGATTCGGATCCATGTGCACACTGCCCGGCGCATTCTCGTGCAACCAGTGCGCCACTGGCATCACATAACCATATTCTTCTGACTTAGATCTTAATGAGCCATAAAAAATATGGTGTCTGTGTACGTAAGGTGAGCCTGTGTAGTAGCAATGATCCATATCGTCTGTAAATACGCTCTTAAGTCTCTTCGCCAATCTTTACACCCCACTTCTGTACCATCTCCGCGATCTGGTCTGGTGTTGCCGTCTCAATCCCTAAGTCTTTCGCTTGCCCGATCACAATATCAATCAGTCTGCTCATTTCCTTTGTGTCAAATGTATGTGATCCTCGAAGCATCATGTACGTTCTGTACAGCTTGCCATCCTTGCCGCCCTTGATCTGCGATGTAGGCTTTAGATGGACACTTTCATAAGCATCCACTTTTTTCTCTGCTTCTTCTGTGTCGGGAATAACCACATATACTGCCTGTCCATTTATCAGCTCTATGTATCCGCATTCCCTCAGATTCATGTTGTGCCGATACGCTGTACTCTCTCCGGTAGCTTCGCATATTTCGCTCAGCAGCCTCCAGTAGTAGGCGTTCGCATTTAGACTGCGAGACTTTCTTGAGCGCTTAATGACAGCAGATACAGCCTTATCTTTCAATCGTTCGTATTCTTCTGTAATGTCTTGGTCTGTCTCAAGTGTAATCATCCACTTCCGTCTGCCATAATCTCGGTAGATCTGGACTATGTTTCCGCAGAAATTCATGCACCACACCTCTTCTGGAATTCATCCGGGTGATTCATTATTCCGGTAAATTGATTGATATTCAACTCTTCAATTTTTGATACTCCATAGATATCGAGTATCTTCTTTTCATTAATGCTCTTTTTCGCAAAAACACTACGTAATGTGTTTATATGTGACTGTGTCACTCTTGGCACTCCATTATCCGGCTTTTGATTTTTTTCTTCCTTTTTCTCACCGTACTGGTATACCGTTCTGCCTTTCTTATCAGCAATCACAAGTCTGTCAATCTTGCCAGAGTCGTCATATCCGATCTCCGACACTTTAAACCTATCATAGCAAGCTCTCTTATTGCCGTTTGTTACGATATTGCACTTATCAGCTCCGATAAACACAAACGGTGCGGTGTACAGCTCCCTGCCAATCCCCCAGTTAAAGCATGCTCGTTTAAAACTGTCCGATGCCAGACCCTTTTCTTTTTCTGTGTTGCTTTCTGTACCTGTGTCTTCCTTGCCGATCCACTGTTTCTTGTCTTTGTCCCAAATCGACACGATACAATTAGCGTTATCACGGCAGTGTGATCTCGTCCAATTCATGCTTCCTACCGTCTCATCCAAGATGTTCATGTCGCATCTTGCATCTTTGTACAGTAGGAGTGTTACTCCGGTATCTTTTACCTGTGACACTCTGCAATCTATCTCATCTGCCCTCAACTTTCTAAACTCCATTACGCCCTCCTTAATGCCATATACTTCTTCTGGTTAGTACCATAGCCTTTTGTGATAACTTGCATACCAAGCCGGTGCCGTGCTCTGTGTATATCTGGTCTTCCTATACCTTCCGCTTGCGCCCTGTTCATGAGTTCGTTTTCCTCGACCATTCCGTCTTGGATCATGCTAATGATAAGGCGTTCTGCTTTCGCATCTTGTCCGCTTGCTTTCAGTGCTGCATCCATAAGCTCTTGCAACTCTTTAATACGTCCACTCATGGCAGACATTCCGTTTGCTCCAGACAAAAGTGTTCTTACTGCTTCTATAGTTTCACGTATATCCTCAATGGATCTTGTTATCTCATCGATATTATCTGCATTGTTATTTGTGATACTCATCGTTTCCCGGATACATTTGTGCATCTCCTTAAGCTCATCTGCGTACATTCCACGTGTTTCGTTACCGTCTTTTTGTGTATCCTCTTCTTGCGTTATATCGTCAATCTCGCACTTTAGTATGGTGCATATAGCAAGCTTTTCAGCTCTTCCTGGTTGCCTTTCGGTTTTTTTGCAGCAAGATAGGTAAGACCTATCGTGTCCTATTTCAACACTCACTTTTCCCATTGTTGACCCGCGTTCGCTTATAACCTTTTTCAGTTTGTCCCAGTCTATTTTCTTTGTTTCCATTGCCCCCATTACCGAATCACCAAACTCTCTGACTGCTCCAGATGAGCGTAGTCCGTCTCGTTATTCTTCAAGTAGTTCTTAAGTCCTGCCTTATCAAGCTTCGGCTCTTGTTCAATCCACCACTCTTTCGGTATTTTTTCTTCGTTGTCTATCACGACTCCTGGAGTATTTTTGCGGATTCCGAACCCAAAAAGTGCGGTAGCGAACTTCTTTTTGCCTGTTGCAATCATTGCACTCTCAAGATATTTCTTGAGTCTTCCGGCATTGTTCATCTTCGCTTTCTTGCGCTCTGTCAGTCTCTTGATCTCTGCATCAATCTTTTCGGCGTCACCCTTTTCCTCTGCTATCACTTTTGCGATCGCATCAGCTTTCATTTCAAATTCGCCCTCTACTCCGTCTAATGTGTCTTTAATTACATCGGCATCCAGATCGGCATCTTCCAACATCTCCAGAAGCTCCTTGTATTCTGATGTCAATTCATATAAGCTGTTCATTTCCAACGTACCTCCCATAATCTCTAATGCAGTCGCTGCATATTATCTTTTCATCGATGTCGTAAATAAAATCTCCCTCATACACCGGTTCACCGCACTGGTCGCAATAATATATCGGATCTGGTTCTCTCGGTGGCGTGGTCTTCCATCTGTCATATCCATCAATCTCTTCCATTCTGCTTAAGCTCCTCTTCATACTTTGCTTTCAGCTCTTCAAACTCGGTTTTCAGCTCATCAAGTGATCTTTCTGCCTGATTCGCTCTGGCATTCTCCCGATACCAGTCACTCTGTCTGCTGTCAGCCTCTGCTTCTGCCTTGCATTTGGTTTCGATTAGCTCTCTGTATTCCTGTATCGGAATGCTTACACGATCCACGTCTATAAATCTTACTTCTTCCATCTCTTTACCTCCTGTGTTATAATAGCTATGGCTATTTAGTTGAGTGCTCCAGTCTTGCCGGACTATCGTGGGCACTCTTTTTTGTACCTGTCTCTAATCTGACCACCAATCACAGTCACCATACCCCATCCAATCTCTCGCATGAGATACGGCGTCAAAGATACGTTTCCGGCATTCTCTAATGGGAGTGCCACCCAAAACATGCCAAGTAGACCTGTGATAATAAGTGACCAGCCTATCGTTTTTCTCATTTTTATTATGTCTCCTTTCTTTGTTCTTTATCTCTCACGCGCACGCGTTTTTTTATTTTTTTATTCTTAAGAATATTAAATTATATATATAATATATATCCGCGAGAACGTGTGATTCTCAGTGCGTATTTCGTGCGAATTATCGTGCGAAGTTGGATTCTTAAAAGTCTCGCAAGCCTTGTAAACACTGGCTTTGCGGTGCATTCATATCGTGCGATTCTTCGTGCTAACTATCGTGCGAATTATCGTGCGATAGTTTTTATTGATGTATTTTAACTATTTTTGCACCATGCGAAACTATGTTTTTCCTTATTTCAAGCCTTTTGTCGAATTTGCACTTATTGATGTTTTTTATCCACTTTGCACGCTTTACGCCGTTAAAGTATTTCTTCCTGTTCTGGTTCTGTGTAGTTTCATTTCTGAGTCATTACAGACGCATCAGAGATAAGAACTCCGGCATAAGCCAGTGACTCATACACATTAAACGGCGGCACGTGTTTCGCAGTCCTGCTGTCCATTAGGGCGGTTCTGTTGGCGCACCAGTCGATGAATACACCAACGTGAATACGGCTCCCATTAAAAGGGTATCTGTATCGGCTTGAGTCCTTTTCCTGATATTTTCGTATTTCTGCCAGTCTGTTATCTACAGCCGTGTGGCTGTAGCCAACTAGCTCCCCGATCTCTTTACGTGTCATGTATATCGGGTTTCTCTCCATTCTTTCCACCCCTCTCCATTTTTGCGTGAATGCTCAGCACCTCTGCACTGCCTTTTATCAGCAGCAGAGATGATCTATCCAAGTCTCTCAGCATTGGCACAATCTCATCAACCATACCCTGTACATCTTTTTCTCCTACCATCTTTTCACCCCTTTCTTTTTCTGGCGGTGACCTGTGCCACCGCCTAAGGAGAAATTATCACGACCTACCTCATCAGTGCCGGACGGTCATCCCCGGCAGACGGTCATTGCTGACCGTTTCGGTTATTGCCAATTCAATCACTCATTGCTACAATAAAAGCAAGGGAGGAATTGTTATGGACTTTTCAAATGTTAATTTATTACTGCGTGAACAGCTGAAGCTATTTATCATGCGCTTTTATCATCCGGTATCTTATAAATTCATCGGCAAAGATCGGTGCACACTGGAGAACACATATAAATTCATCGAATCTCACTATCGTTTCACCGATTCTACGAGAAACGATGTTCCAAATTATCCGGTGTATGATCTTACTGATACATACAGACGTTATTGCGTTTACAAACGCCACCAGTTCTATGACACAAAGGTCTGGCAATTAATCATCTCTGTGATGGCTGCTATCATTGCATCATTGCTGACAAATTTGATTATGGTTAAGGTTTGAATATTATCAGCAAAACTATAATCATTAACAGCACTGCGATGATAAGCCGATATCTTACAACTCGCCTATCGAAATAGTAGAACAGCTCCGCTATTTCTGGCGGTGTTTTGAAATTCTTTTCCATGTACTCGAAGAACTCTTTATCTTTTTTTCTCATGTTGTTCCTCCTGTTCTTTGTGTTGCTCTTTTATCTCGTTTGCAATATTATAATACCTCATATGCAGTATAATGTCAATATTAAATTATTGCATTTGTGATATTTTTGTGTTATTATAATATTGCAGGAGGGAGGTGTGAAGATTGACAATTAATGAAAGAGTGAAAGAACTGCGTAGCTTTCTAAAAATGAACCAGAGCACATTTGGCGAAAAAATAGGGATCGCGCAAACATATTTGTCGCAGATTGAAAAAGGCGATCGGGATGTTACCGATAAAATATCAAAGATCATATGTCTAACGGAATGGAATGGACGAAAGGTCAATGAAGACTGGTTGCAAAACGGAACAGGAGATATGTTCGTGGAAGTTGCTGAAAAAGACAAAGCTACCGCAATTGTAAAGTCGTTGCTCCGCGGATACAAAGCAGATGACGAGGTATGCAGATTAATTTTGGATATTGTAGAAATTTACAACGAATTACCAGAAAAAGAAAAGTCTGCACTTAAAGAATTAATCGAGCGAGTGAGAAAACGCGAAATTTAATCTAAAAAAGACAAGACAAGGGTAACGCGCGAACCCTTGTCTTTTTTTGATTTAATCATCTGGACACGCGAACGTGTAGATCTCTTTCAATCTCTCCACATCGTCCACAGCGTCCACCATTTGATGTATCAGTCTCTTGTACGTTTCTCGCAGTTCCTCATCCGTCCACTTCTTTTTGCTCATATAGCACCTCCTGTAGTAAGTCCCTGCTATTCTATGAGATAATGCGGAACACAAGTTCTGCCTTGAAATCCGTAACACAATCTGCTACCATAAAATAGTAGGGTAATTGCTGGGAGGCTATTTAATGCGTGCCACCGCGTGCCTCCCAGTCTGCCTATACTTAAATTATACTGCTTCCGCTTCAAATTACCTGACCTTTATCAGGTAATTTTGTATTTGTCAGAAAACAATGTAGGCAAGGTGATGACCATCAAAAGAGGTGAGCTTAATGAATATTGTCGAAATGATGGATAACTTTGCGGTAAATGTCGAACAAGAGAGAATCCGGCTAGGGTACACACAAACGGACTTTGCACGGAAACTGGGGATATCTCTGTCCACTTACAAAAACATTATCAGTCACAGGGTGAGCAACATTAATGTTGAGATCATCCCGAAGCTGTACGAGATCACGGGGATGTTTGTATCTGAGTTTTTTGGATGTCAGAACAGGGAGTTGGAACTACTACGCTCATACCGACAGTTGAGCGAAAGGCAGAAAGCCTACATTGATGCGCTGATTGAATACGAAATAGCTCTAAAAGGGAGCGTGGATGAAACAGATGATTATCTGGAAGTGATCGTACCTACTGGGAATATGGAAGACGGCATGATCTTAGACTCTGCATATACAGAACGTGTTGCGTGCCCTAAATTCATGGCCAAGTACGGAACGGAGGTGCGGTGTGGAATACGCATTACATCCAATCACTTACATCCAGTGTATGTCAAGGGTGACGTGCTCGGAATCATCCGTCGACCGCCAAGAGACGGAGACACGGTCATTATCATCAATTGCGACGCCAGACAGGCTTATTGCCGTGTATATAAGCCAGGAACACCGAACAGGTTCATTCCGGTAAACGGTTACGGTGAGACATTTGAGATAGATTCTGACAGCAGAGAGGACATGAGTCACTGGGCACTGTTTGGTATCGTGGCATCGGTGATAAGATAGTAAAACCACAGGCAAAGCATGAAATTATCATTGATATACATAACAGTTTGTGAGATAATTTGAGCATCGGTACTTGTACAAAAGTAATAGGAGGAACGAACTATGAAAAAGAAACTTATTGCACTTTTAATCACTGCGACTATGGCGTTATCGCTTACTGCTTGCGGTGGATCTGGTGACGACAAAAAAGAAGACACCAAAACAGAGGAAACCTCAAAAGAGGACATCAAAGAGGAAAGCAAGGAAGACGAAGCAACTTACGAAAGCATCTTAACTGATTACACCGCTAAGCTTCAAGACGCAACACCGGATCTTGTGGACGAGTTTAATTCTGAAGCCGCAGAAAAAGCCGGAGATATTAATGCACTCGCTGAATTGAGCAATTCAAAAACCGAAGAACTTGCCAAGATCTCCAACGAGGGCGTTGAGAAAATGGCTGAATTAAAGTTAGCAAATGGCGATGATGATCAGACATACAACGACTGGGCGCAGAAGCTCATGGACGTGTATGAGGAACAGGCTACGCAGATTACAGACGCTTACACATCTGCTGCAACTGGTCAATAAATATTATCGTACAAAAATAAGCAGGAAGCAAAAGCCTCCTGCTTTTTTGTTACTTAGCTAAAAGTGTTACTTGCTCAAATTCTGCATTGTCACGCTCTTTCATTTTCTTGGTAACATGAAAGTAGATATCACGTGTAATCCGGCTGTTGCTATGCCCTACGCGCCTTGATATCGCATCCAGCGATACACCATTCTCTGCCATAAGTGCAACGTGCGTATGTCTCAGTATGTGCGTTGTCGTCTTGTGGTCACGATCCAGCACATCTGCCGCAATCTCGCGCAGATACTTATTAAATGCATAATATTCTAAAGGTGATCCGTCTGGAGCTGAAAAGAAGTAAGCGGATCGCACTCCGGTAGTCAGATCACGCTTCTTACGCTCCAGATCAAGCCGCCTGCACAGCTTCAATAATTCATCCTGCATATAAACTTCCCTCTGTCGCCTTGTCTTTGTCTCTCCAAGAGTCCCGGTCACTGAACTAAGGGAATGACATACCCGAATTGTGCGGTTTCCAAAATCCACGTCTGATGTCTGCAAGCCTAACGCCTCACCTGCGCGCATCCCGGTAAGAGCCATAAATTCTGTAACATTCCTCCAATGCTCAACGGTCATAGCATCAAGCAGCTTATCAAGCTGATCTGGCTCAAGATACTTATACTCAAGCTCTTCCTTAGATTCCTCGTCTGGGTACGGTATGAGCTTATCTAGCCACGATACATCCGCAAGGTAATCATTTCTATACGCCCATCGGAGAAACGCTTTTAAACGTACCAGATGCTCGTTGAGCGTGCCGTTCTTTTTGCCAGAAGCACTGAACATTTCACGAACGTATCTGGCTGTCAGCTTATTTATTCTCACATCTTCGCCAAGTATCTTCATAAGCGTTTTAACAGCATGATAGTTTCTGATGCAGGTCTGCTCCGATACGGTACGTCGCTGATCCGCAAAGTAATGTTCTGCCACCTCTTTCAGTGTCGGGTCATTCGGATTGGATTCCTTGCCGCCCAACAGATCATCAATCCTTGCATCCAGTAATGCTCTAGCCTCCCTCTCTTGGATTCTGGAATACTTGCCCGGAAGTGTTACGGAGATTGTATGCTTTTTCCCGGTCATAGGATCTGTGATCCGATCTTTGTAGCGCGTGCTCCCATTTCTCGATTCTTTCCACATAGTGTGCCACCACCTTTCATGCTTTGATTTTACTTAGATTTTGGGCGTTTGTAAAGACTCAAAACACCGGAAACCTGCTCCCAAAATGCTCCCACGCGTAAACCAAAAAAGCCGAAAACCCAGTAAAATCAAGGGTTTCCAGCTCTCAAAAAGTGCGGATAACAGCCTAATATTATTGACCGTTCTGCACCGTTTTGTACCGTTTCGGGTACTTATTTACGATTGATACGCCAAAATAAACCGTTTATGCCTTGTTATTTGCTCCCATTTTTGCTCCCATCACAAAAATAGCGTAAGCAACTGGATAATCTTGGCGTAATCTACCGTCGACGTTCATGCGTCAGCGTGTTTGTCCCGGCATTCTTTCCATTCCTTTTCGAGGTCTTCCGGTACTCCTCCACCCTCTTCTAGAATCTCTATGAGATGCTTGGCATGAGTGTATTCGTCGCGTGCGATATCCTTAAGCACACCTCCTGCGCTTCCAGATACTTCGTTTGACATATCCATGTACTTCTGGATGTCGCTGATCTCATCGTGCGCCGAGTCAATAAGTTTGTTTCTAATTTCTTCTGTCATGATTTAAGCCCCCTTTATATATCTGATTGCCTTTTCTACGTCATCAGCCGTAAATGTCATCGTTCCGAGCATCGGCAACGCTATCTGTAAGTTGCCGTATCTCTGTACAGACTGCTTGAGATGGTCCGCTATAAGATCGATATCAAACAGTCCGTTGTTGTCAACAGCCCCGATCATCTTAGCCGCTTGGTTGCTCTGGATCTCCTGCATAAGCGTACCTGTCTTAGCTCCAATCATTCCAACTAATGTACCTATAATCCATTTGCCGGACGTTCCAAGCTTCGGAATCACTTCGTTGTCTGCATAAGCCATAAGTCCATTAATAACCTGTTCACTCGTATACATATTCATCCTCCAAAAAGACAAGGGCGCATTATATGCGCCCTCTGCCATTCTTTTTTGCTTTCAAGCCATTAACCTGTTGTTGTGGTTGACGCGCTGGGTGTGATTGTCACATTACCCCAACCCGGACAGATCGCACTGTTTGGTACCACAAGTTTCGTGATCTGGTTACAGCAGTTCTGCAACGATGCGATACTTGCATTGTTTGTTGCAATTGCCGCACTCATCTGTGCATTTGCTACAGACTGGTTCGCATTCCAGTCAGCCTGTGCTCTCTGATCGGCGTTGATCCGTGTGATAAGACGCTCGTAGACATCCGCAATCTTAACCTCAGTATTCTGCTCGCTCTTAAGCAGTGCGATCTCTGCGTCCTTTTCTGCTAACGTCTGCTGCATTTTCATCTCAAATCTTGTGACCGGAGTGTTATCTGAGCACTTATTTACCCCAGCAACATCTGCAACCGCCGAAACAATAGAAGCCATGTCTCCGGCTGTTGATGTCTGGCGTGACGCTCCGAGAAGTCCTGCGCCATTAACACCGCCATTCAAGAGACCCAGTGCTGTTCCTGCGATACCAAGACCGAGACCTGTTCCTGCTACTCCTTTGCTTGCATATTCCATAAATGTGCCCCCTTTCTTTTTTATACTTATATTATAGTAAAAAAGAGAGCACTAATGCTTTGACGGATCGCCGACAGAATCATGACGGAATCCGATCAGAGCAAGCCGGATCAATTCATCTACGTGTGTCCGCACCATTCGGCGCAAAAGTTTTTCAAACCGTTCTGGCGGTATCATTGTATTGTCATAATGGAAATTTGAATCACCTTTTCGGGTACTGATTGAATCGAATATAGTAAGATACTCTTCATTGAGTCCATTCCGAAAGTGTTCAACAAATTCTTTCGGGTATGGAGCGAGATAATAGTCGTTAATAATCTGTTTCATGCGTGCCACCGCGTTCCTTTCTTTTTATTATTTACACTGCTGTTTGTACAACTGATTTACTCCGGTTGCCGCAAGTCCGCTCGCCATTCCTACCGCAATCGCATTGATAATGTCTCCTGCCGGGAAGTCGGGCATTGTGTAGAGTCCTGCAATGCCAAGCGCTCCACCGCACGTAGCCATGATAACCGGAATCCATTTGTCCGGGATTTTCTCGTAAGCTTTGCATCCGAGACCGATCACGTAGCAGATTGCTACAATTCCTACTACTGTTCCTAATGTTGTGATATCCATAAATTATTCCACCTTTCTTTTTATGTGCAATTCATCAATTTCATGTTTCATTTTTGTGACCATACCATTTCCACCGAGCTCGTGGTATGCGTCATACATTTCGCAAAAGTTTTGGTATGCGTACGACGGTATATCACCAATCTTAGTGTATTTACTATGATACTCAATAAGCTGTACTCGTAGTAAAAGCATCGTCCCCTTGCTGTTTGCGTCCCTGTCTTTTTTTTGTCTTTTTAGCAGCCAGACAATATACCCCAAAAGAATCGGAAGAGCTATGATATATGTCTGCATTAATAAATTCCCCATTTGTATATATAATCCTTTCTAGGCGTTGCTGACTGCGCAGAACACCATCCAATTAACGCGGAACGAACCGTTTACGCTCCTATCCAGTACAACATAGTAATCTGTACCAATCACCGTAACGCCATCAAGATGAGCCGCCGATGCATTTCCATCGCCATTCATGGCGAATATATGGTAGTTATAGGCACTCGTATATACTTGTCCAAACATACTGTTAAGGTCCGAAAGCGTGAACAGTTTAACAGAAGATGTGCCGTTAATCCTAACCACCGTGCTTCCGGATTTTGCCATAAATGGCAACTCATAAGTCGTAAGGAATGGATAGACATCTCCATCAATAATCTGCCACGGTCGCACATTGGCGAATCCAAACCCATCCTTTGAGCTCATCCTTAAGAGTGGAGCAGACGTCCATCCCGGAGTACCTGGCATGCCGGGAGTGATCCTGAGATCTTCGCATCTCATGTAAGCAACGTCTCCGTATTCGTTTGCGTTTGCAATGATTGATAAACGGTTACCACACATGTTAATTCGTGCGCTCTCAGCCGATATTCCGAGATCTATGGAGCTCTCATCAAACGATGCGAGGTTTTCTTCCCCGTTTCGGATCGCAATTTTATCGTTCGCGATTCGCACATTTCTGCCTAGGGTTTCTGCGGTAAGATCACCGACTACAACGTCCCCGTCTTTGCCGCTTATATAATTGGTGGCAACTTTCTTTCCCTCTTCCGCACCGGTTCTCGCGGTCTGGTCCTTAATCTCTGTCGATGTGGTTCCGGACGCATTATCCACAGTTATAACAGTATTACCAGTCTCGCCGTCTGCCACGCTAACAGTTGGCGAATATCCATCATTACCCTTTGTCTTAGACCACGAAAACACCGTCGTGTCACTCGTATCCACCTCTTCAGTGGTTCGGTTCGGAGCAGTACCCATGTATGACTTGCCATCCGGATTCGTGCTAATTCCTGTTCCGTTTTCGTCGTCTGCGTAGGCTATCCATGTATATAACGTTCTGGTTTTTGCTAACTCCGCAAACTTTGATGCCAACTCTTGCACCTTAGTAGATATACCGCTCGACTGCGTAGCGTATTCTCCGAATGTGGCTGTGTACTCCTTGTTAGTCCTGCTTGTCACAAGCTTTACGAGCCTTGCGCTGAGGTACAATTCACCTTTTTCGTCTACGATGTCCACGGTATCACCGACACTTACGCCGTCTGGAAGATATGCAAGCTCTACCTCGCATGTGATGGCTACGTCATATATGCTTTTTAGGTGCGATACCGCACGGTGAAACAACTCTGACTGGCTGGTCGTGTCATAGCTCCACAGCTTGACGATATGTCCTACGTCGTTTCCTGTCTCAGATAGATAACGGCTCCATGCGGCCAGAGCACTCCTTGACATGAGATAGTCTCCAGACACATAGATGTCACCGTCGTCGTAGTTATAACCTCTAAGCGTGATCGCATTATTAGAGCCTTGTGGCGTTCCACCTGTCACTCTTAGCGCAGTAGCCAGATCAGCAACCGACTTCTTAATCGTAATATTATCGATCTCTTTATTGAGTCTCAGCTTCACTCCAACATCTTTCCCACGTTTCCGGTATAGGTTAATGTATTTATGCCGGATTGATAGATTGCGAATGTCAAAGCTATAAGAGAGCTCAGCATCAAACTGTGTGGCTATACTCAGGAGTCTTTCGGCAGAGGTAGATTCTCCCTCCCATTTCAGTTTTCTGCTCAAGTCGCTCACTTCGTTGATGCCCATCTCAAATCCACTATCATAAGCATACTTTGTGACGTACCACTCTGATGGATATGCCTTGTCGGCTTCAAAAGCTCCAACAGTCTCGTTCAGTAGGTCCATACCGTTATCTTCTGCGTACACTGATATCTCATGCTTAAGGATATCGTGCTCGTTGTCAATAATGGTATAAAACTCTTCGCTTTCTCCGTCTTTCCTTATGATGTAATTACCAGCCGCGGAGAATCTTTCTATCTCTTTTCTTGTCTCGTCTGTATAGGTCAGTGCAAACTCAAGTGTCACAGATCCAGCAGATATCTCCTCTGTCTTTTGGTCGTTATAAATCCTGTGTCCGCTCGGTAGGTCGGTGCTTGCAAGACCAAGTATATTCATGTATCTGTCAGCAAAGTACAGTATCATATAAACACCTCCCTATATCTGAGCTTGTATGTTGGCGTCTGTGCCCATTCAGATGCGAGACACTTAATCTGATTCATTCCAGGCTTAAGACTAAATGATTCCCACATATTCCCAACCGCACCTAGATCTGCTTTAGGTAGTCCGTTAAGTGTCACTTCGCCTGTGCTACAATCAGCTATCAACACACTGCCATGTCCTAATTTGTTCGGAACATCTTTCCACTTTTCCACGTGGAGTTTATCAAAACTCAACACATCAAAACCGAGATACGTCAATGCTTTATTGCCAGTTCGGTTCTTGGCACTTTTAACAGATAGCTGTATCTTTGAGCATTTCATGTTCTCGACCTCCGGCACAACATAGGACGGATATCCACCCCAATAAAAAAATGTAAGTTTACTTCCCTCTTTTCGGATATCGCAGTGCCCCCAGTCCCAATACCACGGATTCTGGGAGTGAAGATGGCTCGTTGTGAACATATATTTCTTTAGCACTTTAACATAAGATCCAAGCGACGAATTGAACGTAGGACTATAACAGAATATCTCGTAACGTCCAGTATTTCCGGTTGCATCTGACTTGTACCAATTAACGCCACAGATAGGCTTATCATCCGATGTCAAGAACGTTAGCGTCATCTCGCCTGTCTGTCCCATTAATCCTGCGTACATAATTATGTGGAAATATGAATAAAAGTTTTTGCATCCATCCGTGTTTCCCTGAGAATCATCCGGAAGAACAAGTGTTCTCATGCCACCGTTCCACGGCTTGCTGTTATCTCCGGTTGATGCAATAGTCAGCCACTTTTTTCCAAACCATCCAGCTGTGCCAAGCGCGCCGGATGTACCAGCGTTTTTCGCATGCATAGCCTCTGTTCCGTGATCGTCAGGCAAACTAAAAAAATCACTCAGATATGCGAGTCTGTCATTCTCTTGATACGTTTCTCCGTCTGCCTCTTCGACATCTCCAAATTGTAGTATGTTTTCATTTGCGTCAACAAATCCAACAAACCCATTCTCTCCATTCTCCATTGTTGCTTCCAATACCGGATAAGATGGATATGTCCCGTTATAGTCGATTATAAAGCTTCCGTCTGCTTGCACGTCCACCTCAGTCTCGTTTACGGAATACTTAAACGGATCCATGCAATAAATCTCAAATTCGGAGGTAATGCTGTTTCTTCCGGGATCAACATCGTCGCCGCCCTGATACGTGCCGATGAAATATTTATCACTCTCATCGTTAAATATAACTTTCACCTGCTCCGCATCGAGAACGCCGCACATTTTGTTAAAAGCTTTCCGAAACGCTTCGCTGCTTTCTGCTATAAGCTGATATCCAACCGTTATAGTTCGCGCCGGATATCTCTTATAAGCAAACCTACTACCATCAGCGGCACCTGTTGTGTTTTCGCTGATTTCAGCCGTCATAGTTTCCCGTCCGGACACATACAGTGTCCGATAACCGGGAATTACTTTTTCGAGGTATACACCGTTATAGCTCATCGCTTCAGATGGGAGAGCTTCTTCTGGTCTTTCCTCGTTTACATCTATAAATTCCATTAGTATTCTCCTCTCTTCCGCATATTCCGTTTGTCTAAACGATTAAGCTCATCCTGTGTATATGTAGCAGTAGCTTTTGCAAACTGTCTGCCATTAATATCAAGCGGTACTGTTATTGTGCAATTAATGTTCCGGCTGTACTCTAACGACTCATCCAGACTCATGCTTGACGACATACCGCCACCAGCAAACGCAAAGTCTGGCTCGTATAGGCTCGGAATGTTAAATAGATCGGCTGAAGCTTTTGCAACCTTACCCTGCATCTTTTCCAGTCCGATAGCTGCACCTTTTCCAATCCAACTAAATGTCTTGATCGCAACTCTTGATGGTGATCCGATCTTAGCCTTTGCTCTGATTGCTCTGTCTGCCGCCGCTGCTAACCGTGCCGCCGCAGATGCTACTTGACCATAAGATGACAGCAATCCAATTGCAAGTCCTTGCCCAATATATCTACCTGCGGCCACTGCTGATGAATAGCCAGATCTCATAGCATTCCCGGCATTATTAGCCATGCTCCTTGCCGTAGCTACAATCATAGCAGATGAAGCCGAAAAGCTACTTGCAAGCTTGCTACCCATTTGCTGTCCGGCGGTTGACGATGCCGCGCTCATTGCTGTAAGTGATGCAGTATATCCAGACTGCGTAGCATTAGCAGCTGATGCGATCTGTTTAAATGCGCCCGGTATAGCCTTGAGCGAACTCTTCATTTTTCCGAACGAGCTTGATACTGTACTGGTACTGTCTGCGATAGATGCCATCTTTTTCTTTACGCCGCCAAGCGACGCACTAAGTGCAAGGAATCCGGCTGATGCCGCAACTCCTGCCGCCGCAAATGCTGCAATACCAACACCTGCCGCCGCCAGACCTGCTATTAATGCAATACTTCCAGCCGCCATAAGTAAGCTAGCCGCCGCCATAGCAGCCAGCGCTGTTGCCGCCATCATACCAGATGCACCTATCATAGTAAGCGGTGCCGCGCAAGCCGTAAGCCCTGCCGCTAAAACTAACACACCAGCACCTAAAACAAGTACACCGGCACCCATAAGTGCAATACCTGCCGCCGCTACAACGGCTCCGGCTCCAACTACAACAAATCCGGCACCTAATACGATAGCACCTGCTCCTGCTACTGCCGCACCTGCCCCGAACACAATCAACGATGCCCCAAGCGCGGCTATAGACACCGCTCCACTCGTGCCGTATGTGGCAATCTGCGGAAGTACACCTGCAACCAATGTAAGTGCTGTAGCCGCCAACAGCGCACCAGCTCCAACCAAGAGTACCGCCACTCCAAATGCAACCAATCCAGCCGCACCTGCCGTTAATGCCGGAGCTAATACCGATGCCCCTGCCGCCAGACCTGCAAGAGCTCCGACCATAAGCACCATAGTAGCTACTGCGCCTGGTCCCGCATTCGCAAGTTGAATAGCCGCCTGCGCCAATATATACAGTCCAGTAGATGCGATCAGAACTGATGCTCCTATCGCAAGGAATGTCGTGGATATTGCTTTTAGTTTTGCTGGACCGGCTTTAATCGAGTTAATTGCTTGTGTCATACCAATCGCAAACGCTCCGACAGCTACCACAAGTCCTGCAAGCACACCTACCGCTAACGGTCCGGCATCTGCTACGGCTGTTGCTCCCTTTGCCAAAAGGAAGAATCCGGCTGACACCGCCAATACGCCGACGCCCATTAACGCAAACGCTTTCGCACTTGCAACAAGTTTTTTGGATGATGTGCCACTCTTCTTAGCCATTTCTTCTGTGCCCTTTGCGGCACCAGATAAACTCTTTCCTAATCCACCGACCGACTTAGCCATTGAGATCAACGGACTAGCCACGGTTGCGATCACGCCACCAATTGCCATTGCCGTCCCGAATGCCTTGAACGCTACTGTTGCGACAAGTATAACTTGTAATGCCTTTTTAACAGCATCTTTGTGATCTGTAATGAATTTAGAAGCACTTTCCGCTGCGCTTCCAATGCCATCAAGTGCGCTTTTGACAGTGCTCATAGTCTCGGCATCTGACACGATCTCCCATATTGCTTTTCCTATCGTTCCAAAAATGGCTCCTACCGCAGGACCCACCGTTTTTACGGTATCAAAAAACATGGATGCATATTTACTGACAGTCTGAAATGCTTTAGTATTACCGAACGTCTCTATCTTAGTGTTGATAGTATCGAATGCAGGTCCTATCTTATCCTTTACAGAATCAATCATTTGTGAGATGGTCGGAAGCTGGTTGGCTGCTAAAAACGTATCTATAGCAGATAAAGCACCCGCCATACCTTTGACGATCGAAATCTTAAGGTTGGACATAGATGTTGATATACCTGCCGTAGATGTCTTAGCAACATCTGCAAAGCCACCTGTTTCCTCTGAGCACTCGATGATCGCGTCCGTAAATTGATCCATTGTTATAGTACCGTCTTGCAATGCATCGTAAAGCTCCGTAGTGCTTCCGCTGGCGATTCCGAGCTTCTTGGCTGTCTGTGTTAATCCGTACTTCATTGTCTCGTTCAGCGTGTTCCATTCTTCCTGTCCGACTTTGCCACGGCTTAACATCTGTGTAAACTGCGTCATACCACGGCTTGCCTCATCGCTTGCTGATCCAGACGCATAAAACGCATTGTTCATGGCGACGGCAAGTTTTGTGGATTTTTTTAGATTGCCGTTGGTTAATGCCAGGGACTTCGCGCTGGAAGCAATTTCATCAAGCGACGTAGGTACGTATTGAATGCCGTCCCCAAGCTCTTTAATGGAATCTGCTGCTTCTTGAGCAGAAAAACCCATCTGTTCAAGTACTCTCGGGTACTGGTTTAGAGTATCGAATCGGCTGACCGCACTACCAACGTTAGATGATAGAGTATTAACCACCGCCGACACGCCCTTAAACGCCATAGCTCCAAGCGCTGTGCTTTTTACGCTACTCATAAGTGACTGCGTAGCACTCTGAGCTTTCCCGAATGTTGAAACAAAGCCGGAATCTACCGCCGAAAGTACCGCTTTCACTGAATAACTTTCTGCCATTACTCTGTCCCCTTTCGCCTATAGTAGTCCATAAGACCACTGAATTTGCTTTTTTTCTTTCTCTCCATAACCCTGTTAACAGCATCTTTGTAGTTAAAAAACTGCCGGAATCTTGGGAAGGCTGGCTTTTCTTTGCCCTTTCCTACTTTTTTCCGTGCTCCGGCTCTCACATTCTGAAATGCCTGCATGTGGATATGGTATAGCTTATCCACTTCGGCAAGCTCCACGGCTTTCATTTGGATGTTGTATTCCCTCATAGTCATCATCTCCACATCATGCGTGTTTTTACAAAAGCCGTAGCGGAAGCTATCCAGGGCTACAGAATCAAAAAAGCTTACATTGCTGCAAGCTTCTCTTCCTGATTCTTCTCCATGATCTCGCCGACGTGAATCATCTTCTTCATGGCTCTTTTCGATACATTGGCTGTCGATAAAAAATCGATCACGCTCTCGAAGAGTTTGTCAATATCAGTGTCAGAATCCTCAATGTATGACTCAATCTCAGCTTTTGTCAGTCTAGGATCGTTGCCCTTGTTAGTAAGGTCGAGCGTGGTGATAAGGTCCTCAATATCACCATCCACAAGTCCACCAGCCAGAGACATGAGTCCTACTTCTTTCTCGATTCCATTTTCTCGCTGGACCTGCAATTTGTTAGCATCTCGCATAAATCCTATTCCAGCGGTAAATGTGTATACTTTTCCGTTAATTGTTAATTCCATACTTTCCTCCTACGCTTCCTGTACAGTGTCTTTAAACACTTCGTTTGCTGCTTCCTGCTGTGCGGTAGTAACTGTAACATCACCTTTAACACCTTTTCCGTTAATCCCAAATGTCAGCGAGCACTCAACAAAGTCCTCGGCGTTTGATGTCTTTTCAAGCTCTGTCAGATATCCGGTAAAGTATCTTCCTTTGTACTTGTTTTCTCCACTGGATGCAGGATCATCAAGGTTTGCTTCCCAAATCTCGATCAGTCCATCATCGTCCATAGCGTCCTCGAGATCGTCAATGGTCGAATCACCTTTTTTAAGGATTGACGTAGCTGTGATCTCGACCTCCGCTTCTCCAGGTGTACGGATGGAGCCATCCTTAGTTGCTGTTGAGTCAGCATCTTTTGACTTGGTTCGTCCGTTCTCGGTCGTAAACGCGAGCGTTGTTCCTGCGGCGGTTTTTGAATTTTTCGCAACACGGAACAAATATACAATCTTTCGTCCTTTGACAGCTTCGCTTGCTCTGGACGATTCTGATTGTACTGTCACACCGCTGTCATTCTGAGCGGCTACATCACTCTGAGTTGATACGTCGCTCTGTTCTGTTTCTGTGTTCTCGGATGCGAACATCTGCAATTTATTCATGTTTTTTCTCCTTTCAGAAAATAAAGTCTACTGTAATGACCGCATGGAGCAATGGCTCTGCGGTCGTTTTATCAGGCAATATTCTGGATCCATATCCAACACATTCTGCGGACGTAAGGTTATAGCATACATCCTCAATCGTGTCAGCTATTCCAGACACTCTGCCCCTCTGTCTTGGGTTGTTATGCCAAATGTGTATCGTCTGTGTAATGTCGGCTGGGTTGCCTTTCCGATGCTTTTTCACTATTCTGGCATCCTCTGTTGTTTCTCCAAGATATATAAATGGATATTGCGTTTCCTCGGATGGAAGCGCGCCATCATATACACTGTTTGGATATAGTTTTTTGAGCCTAACGATAAGCTCAGAGAAAACACTCTGTTGTGCCATTACTTGACCACCCTTTCTAAATCGTGCTTGAACTGGTTTTTCTGTTCATCAAATGCTGGTTTAATATGTGGCTGAGCATCCATGTAGCGTGTGCCCCATTCGACATACGGAGCATATTCCGCTTGCGACTCACATTCAGCTGTCATACCATTGTTCTTAAGTTCGAGCGCGATATTCCGCTTTAGATTACCAGTGTCAACCGGAGCATTCCTTTGAGCTTTGTTCTGCAACTCAGACCCATTCTGCTTGACAACCTTTTTAATAGGGTCAAGATTCTGGCACTTCTTGATCTTTGCAGTAAGCTTATCCATCCCATCGATATAAATCATGTTTCCCATCACTGCACCTCCGACACGATAAACGTCTGCTTATGCCGTAACGTTCTGGTCTTATCGACTCGGTATCTTTTTGAGCCAATACGGATATAGTCAAATATCCCATCATATACCGACTGCAAACGGATAGTAAGACTTCCTTGCTTAAGTCCTCCATATACAAGCGTCAGCGTATCCGTGCCAGTATCACTGACCGATGCATAGCGCTCTACTTCTTTCGCTATATCGTCTGCGTAATCTCCGGTTGTGGTGTTGTATTCGCCACGTACAACGTTCTGAAAGTAAATAGGTGTATCAAACCTCACAAGAATCTCACCCGACCTCTCTTTGCTTCTTTTTGAGCATCAAGCCACGTTTGTATGTCCTGCTTATAACCCGAGAAGTCATCTGAATCCCAAGATTGGCTCTCACCCTCTACAGTATGAGAAGCCAGCCCCTCTGATCCGATCCGGTTGAACCGTATCACGGAGACATCAAGCACGATATAGGACAGCTCGTCCGGCGGTTCAACACCGCCTAGGAGAGCCTTAAGTCTTTTTTTTGTACCGCTTATAATTAGCAGCAACACATCATCCTGTTTGTCGTCCTTGATGCCGAGTAGCTTTTTAAGATCATCCAGCATCAGACCACCTCCTACGTTAATGGATTAGCTACAACATCACCAGAGCGTACAGCCTTGTAATTTGTATCGCACTCTACAACAGTGATGTGTTTTGTGGCTTCCGCTGTGATCTCGCTTACACCATCCCACTTGGTCCATCCTTTCACATCCATGCCATAGGTTACATTAGTAGCCGCTGCTGCTACCTTGTACTTAAGGACATTGTTAACGCCCTGCTTTTCCTCTTTCACGGATACGGCCGTCTTTCCGCTTTCTGTGCCCTTAGATGCTGTCAAGGTCAATGTACCGAGTGTCTGTGTATCAGAGCCGCCTACGGACGTGTAAGCAATACCATCCTGGTACTCGCACATCACACGGAGTCCCATGATAGCATAGTTGTCGCTAATCATACGGCTGTAATCACCCTCTGTATGGAATCCAATAAAGCCCGTCTCTGGATCAACCGTAAACGCCAGACCTGCCTGTGCAAACTCAGAGTCTCCAGGATTAACGTAGTAAGCTACCATGTTGTTAAGCGGCGTTGCAATGACAACATTCTCTGGAATCTCAGATGAAACAAATACTACGTCTGCTCCCATAAAGTTTGTCATGTAGTCCATACCAAACGCTGTCTGCATGGTGATATCTGCCGCTCCAATGTATTTATACACATCAAGCGTATTTACCCACACAGCAACTCCGGTAACAGAGCGGTGCATCTTTTTAAATTTGTCCTTTACTCGACCGATGGACATTGCTACAGCCATCTGCCAAGTAGATTCGTGGCTTACCAGTGACCCTGCTTTTAACTGGTTGTACAGCTTATTCAGCACAACCAACTGGAGGTCAGACTTAAACTCTTCGTCGGTTGACTCTACCGCCGCATCATATCCCTTATCTGCGATAGCCTCTAACGATACACCTTTTCTAAATTTCTCCACACGGATTGTTCCGAGTGACTCTTCCACGGCATTGTACTGGCTCATCGGGATCTCTTCTCCCTCGCCTACATCTCCGCTCTGCAATGTGCCGGATACCTTTTTAACTTTCAATTCTGATCCGTTCGCTTTCTGGATCATTCTGGTGATTCCCAACAGATCAAGTAATGACTGGAGATTTTTTCCAAACGATGTAACGAAGTCGATCTCCCTTGCCTTAACCTTAATCTGTGCCCTTCCTGTCATGTTGTTAGGTGCGGCAAACGCCTGTAATCCTAATCTTGTGATATTATGCATATCTTCTTCTCCTTTCTACTGGAACAACTCAATGTTCTCTTCGATTAATCTTTTTCTTTCGGCTGGATTTTTTACGGCAATAATCTGTTCTTTTGTCATAGCCGTGTCTCCACCTTTTTTACGTGGTGTCTTGCCTTTCAAAGCTTCCTTAACTGCGTCCTGTACAGCTTCTTTGTACAGATCGGCGAACGCTTCAACTGCTTCTTTTGTACTGTCCGCCTCGTCTGTGACAAGGTTTTTCAGCAGCGCATCCGGGATATTGATGCCCTCATCCGTCAGCATCTGTCTTGCAGTCTTAGCGAGCTCAGAGCGTACACCCTGCTTCTTGTAGGTTTCAAGCTCGTCTCTCAGCTTCTTCATCTCATAAGCCTGTTTCTCTGATTCGGTCATTTGTGCAAGCTTTTCAGCCTCAGACAGCTTATCGTCAGTCAGTGCTTTCCATTTCTTTTCTGCGTTTGTCACCGCTGTCTTAATAGCCTTATTGACACGTCGGTCAAATTCTGCTTGATTACCTTCCAGCTTTAAAAACCCGTCAAAATCGAGCGATTCTGGTTCATTGCCATCTGTGCCACCATCTCCGTCGCCTCCGTCGCCGTCACTGCCTCCGTCACCGTCTGCGAATAGCTGTAAATTAGCCATTGGTATTCTCCAGCTTTTCATCATGTTCATATATTTCATTTCTTGTCCTTTCTGCCCCAGACCATTGCATTCGCCCCAGTCCATTGCTATCAAGTTTGTATAGTTTAACGACATTCCGGTCACATCAGTTACACTACCCGGACGTAATCCGGGAACTCATCAGCGATCATGCAGATGCCGATAAAAAAGGAATCCACCAGAATTCTTGATTCTTCTGAAAGATTCCCATAATTTATATTCGCCCATCCGGGTGATATATCGTATTTAATATCGTCAGATGTCAATTCTTCTAGCGATCCAACCAACGTCTGAGTAAGCGCCGTGACTCCGGCACAAACGATATCATTGCCGTATTCGGCGTATTCGGCGTGACCATCAACCGTTATGCCGTCCGGTCTAACATTAACCTCTATCATTGCGTCTCCTACTGCCTGTTTATCTCATGCTCTAAATAGCAATCAAATTCTACACGATAATAGCCCGATAACCTTTTGATTTTAACTCGCGCACCAGCTTCTTCGCGTTAGCTTTAGATTTAAATGCACCAACCTGAACCCGGTAAATCTTACTACCTGCAGTCTGCGTCTTGGTAGATGTAGACGTACCCACCGAAGACAACCCAAACGCCTGAAGGATTCCCTTGGCAATATCATCCATCCTAGCATTAAAAGTTTTGGCATCACTTGCATTGGTGATGAAACCACACTCAATCAGTCGGTACGGATAGCCTTTTGCGGCTGCACGTTTCGGGTTCGCCAGATCCGTTCTGCCTACAACAATTTGAGATCTGCCTGGAAAGATAGCGGAGATCATTTTCGCCAGAGCGTTATCATACTGATCAGCTTTATACTTTCCATTGATAATTACGTGTCCGCCCCTTGCAGATGCTGATGCGCTGTCCATGTGAAGCTCAATGATCTGGTAGTCCTTTGGAATGCTTAATTTGCTGATGCCATTATCCGCATACCAATTGCGGCTCGTATCTGCAATTGTGACATTGCTTCCGCCCAGCGCACCGATACGTGCTGCCAGCGCTCTCACTCGTTCAGCTTCTGTGTATCCATTTCCGGTCGCTCCCGGATCACCGGCACCATGACCGGCTATGATGAATAGATGCATAACATACTCCTTTCTGTAAGATGTCGCACATAAAAAGAGAGCCATAACGACTCTCTTTGATTGCTCTGTTTATAATTGACTCATTTTTACATTAAGAATTGTCAGAAGACCCGTAGGTCTTGCTCGTATCTCCATGTATTCACCTCTGCTAGTTCACTAAAGCCACATTTAGTTAATCAGTTGATGTTTTGACTGATGTCATTTCATCATAGGTTGTAGTTTCAGTGGAATCTGTAAGTAAATCATTTTTGATAAAACTACATTGGTTAAATAGTTTCCAATAATTCTTCGTACCACCCGCAATAATTGATGGATATACATTTTTTAATCCACCACAATTTTTAAGAATTAAGCAACATGGCATCGGTCTATCTTCATTTTGGCTCCTCACTTGAATGTTTAAGTTATCAAACAGGCAATCAATACATTCAATTACTGCGCCTTTTGGACAAAGACCTTCTGGCTCGTATCTTCCATTTATCCAATCATAAGGATATGTGTTATCATGCCATTGAATACCAGCATCATTTTGCGAGTTTAGGAATTTGCAATCCTTAAAAGTGATATGTGAGAAAATACTTCCACCCATGCCAATAACAGGACCATTCTTTGGTGAGTAATCTCTACCGTGCCAATCAAAAATACAATTTTCAATATAAGGTGTTGAAAGACAATTACTTTCAAAATGTAAGCAATATCTCAGATTAGTTCCAACAAATTTAAAACCTTTAATTACAGTATCAATAGTTTGAGAATTTATGTGGAAAAAGCATTTATTAGTACAAGTATCGTTACTTATAGTGTCATATCCAACGCCGCCGTCCCAAATAAAAATACATTTTTCCGGATTGTTACTTTGGGACTTATATGTTACATATGATTTTGCAATAACACCTTGATAGTCAGAGCCGTTCTGACCTTTGTATTTTTCTTGCAAATCCGTATATGTTCCATCTGCTACAATAATTTCATACTTATTCTTTTCAGAAGCATTAGTAACAACATCATTTGCCTTTAATACGGTGGCGTATGGTTTTTCTTTTGTACCATTGCCTTCTGTATCACTTCCAGTTGTTGCCACATAAATCTTGTTGATATGTATTTCACCAAGTTTATCATCTACTTCATCTTTTGTGTAAACTTCGCCTTTTGTGTAAACTTCATCCTTTGTGTAAACTTCTAACCTATCAACAAAATCTGTTTTACGATAAGATAAATTTTGCCTAAATTCACCAGATACAACATTGATACTCTCAATAGATGTATCTAATCCTCCTTTATAAAAACTCAAGCAAAGATATTTTGCATCTGTTGGAATTTTATAAAATTCTGCAACTTTACTCGTTTGCGTATTGTGAATAACATACGTGCTTTCAACAGGTGTAAAAGTTCCATCATTATTAACATATCTTGAAGCCCAATCTTGAAATTCACCGTATACGACCAACTTATTGCCTTCTATAGGAATCTTTGCCGTAATATAATTCTCATTTATTTCTTTGGTTTCTTTTTCTACTCCAATAAAGTTCCAATAATATCCATCAGTGACTTCACATTTTTGTATGATACTAACGGATGATATTTTTTCAGATACTTTATTTAATTCGACTAAGTCTTCATTTAGCGAACTAATGTCGGCTTTATTCTTCGCAATCTGCTCAACATTTGCCTGTATTTGCTCAGCTGATCCAATTTGCTCTTTTAACGACGCGTCTACTGTATTCGCCTGTTTTACCGTGGCATCTAACGCTAACTGCTTCTCTCCAGCGGATCTAATGGATCTGTCTAATGCCGTCTTAGCTTCTCCGGCTTTCCCAATTGATGTATCAAGCTCTGTCTTTGCATTCCCAGCCGACTGTACAGCCTTGTCCAGATTTCCTTTTGCATCCGTGGCATTGCTGATAGCACCGTCAAGCTCTGTCTTTTTTTCGGTTGCATCAGCTATGGACTGCTTGATGCTGTTCTGAGACTCTTCTGTCTGGCTATGGATCTTCTGCAACGACTCCACTGTCTTGCTTTCAATTCCTCTCAGTGCGCTTTCTCTTTCTATACCGATAGCTGAGATTGCATTATCTCTTGCCTTTTCTACGTCTCCTTTGCTTTTCCCGGCGCTCTCGGCATATTCCTTTGCTTTATCCGCTGATTCCTTTGCTGACTTTTCAGCTGCTTCAGCACGATCCGCAGCTGCATTTACCGCATTAACAGCATCTTTAAAAATGCTTGGATCTATACTTGGGTCTTCTGACGGGTCTGTAGGCTCTGGCCGTGACTCTACCGGAAGCTGAATCATATACTTCGTATTGCCGAACCCATCACCAGAAAGATACACAAATGCGTAAATTGTATAATCACTTGTTGCCCCTTTGTTTTGCAGTAGCTCGTTTGGGATCTGCACTGTAAGCAATCCATTATTGCTTGTTCCAATCCTGTCCAGTGTATGACCGCCGCTCTGTTTGAGCGAGAACTGCACCTCTGTCACTTTCGAAAACTCTTTCCCAGCAATCCTCAACACCTGACCGTAATCATACTGCCATAGCTTTTGATCTCTCCTGGTGCTTCTGCCAGTTAATTCGATGTCTATAATGTTATCCATATCATTCACCCCTAAACATCTGAGGATTATCCTCAATAAACATATATAGCGCATTGCAAAGCCGCTCAATTTGTTCTTCGCTTAATTCGATTTTATACATCTCGTCAAGGGCGTGTAAACACTCATGCATCAACGTAGCTTCTTTTGCTTCTTCCGTTATGTCTTCGCGTAACGCAATCTCTTGCTCAAGATATCTGATCTCCCCCTGCAACTCCACTTCGCTTTCATGCAGATTCTGCTCTTCCTTTACTTTGTAGTGTTTAAATCCCACTTTTACTTCTTCGCATAATGTCATATCACTGTCTCCTTAACCATTCTTCAAATTCTGTTCTGTCCATATATGCAACTGTGCTACACCGACAATTCGGATGCATCGGCGGCGCATTCTCTCCTACCGTCATATCTTTTACATTATACGTGTTTCCGTTCAATGCCTTGCAGATAGGGCACGCTGTTGGCTCTGCTATATATTCATACATTTCATAACCGTTTCGCTCATATGACTCTTTCTGTGCTTCTGTTTGCACCCTAGCGAGCTCTGTCCGCATTAGCCTAACTGCATTCGACCTGCTAACTCCAAACCTCTTCTCTAAGTGCCTTGCCAGCACTCGTGGATTCCTGCCTTGTATCATACCCTCACGGAGTAGGTTATCAAGCTCACTTTTTAGCATTGCCTGATGCGTCCATATCCTATCTGAGTAGGTTGCTACGTTAAATGATGCAGTTGCAATTTCTCCGGCTCTCTGTGATAGATCTTCTACGGCATTTCCTAATATGCCAGCCTGTCGTTCTAGCTCTTCTCTTGCCCTGTCTGTTAGTATCTGGCCCGTGTACTTGTCGAGCTCATCATATCCAGCTACAAGCTCAAGCCCTATATTCGCCTTAAGGAGCTCCAGACGATTAATCTTCATCGTGGCGTTGTACAGCCGCATCTCTTCATTTGCTTGCGCCGAGAAGTTCTTCTCCCGGACATACCGCTCAGCTTTTCGCTCATATTCGGCAATGTCTAACTGCGATACACGACGCTTCGCTTCTGCCATCGTGATTCCCTCGGCTTTTGCATATTTGGAATAAAAACCGTTAATCTCTTTCGTGATCTGGTCTTCCATGTATTTAAGGATCTCGTTGACTCTTCTTTCATATTCCTGTTCGGTCAGCTGATTCCTAGCAAGGTTCTCAGCCTCTCGCTTCGACCAGTAATCGCTACTGGTCAATGCCCTCATCTTTTTCGCCATCTCCGATACCTCCGAACATTCTGTTTGTGACTATATCTTCTTTGCGCTTCTGATCGTCGGCTTGCATCTTCTCAATCTCTTTCGCTACATTATCAACGATAGACAACACGCTCAACTGAGTGTCTTGTGATACAATGCCGTCAAGATCTCGTGCGATCTGCGCTTCTTCTTGTACGTTTGCCGGGAAATTCGGCGTGAAATGCGGATGCACTTTAATCCAATCATCTGTGCGCATTCCGCTTACCGGGTTGGAAAAAATCAACTTGTATCTGCGGTTCATGCCAGATGCAAACTTACGTTCTTTTGTCTTTTCCAGATTGCTCATGGCAAGCATCTTATATCTCATTGCGATGCCAGAGCTAGTGCCAAAACTCTCCTCCGACATATTCGCGACCATGCTTATCTGGAAGATAAGCTTCTCAAGTCTGTCTATCAGATGCTCCTGTGTAGTGTCTCCGTTCGGCTTTTGCAAAAAGTCAACGATAAGCTTCTCAGTGTCGCCCTCGAAGTTAATCACACGATCATCCCGGATATGCTTTACATCATCGTCGCCAAGCTTTGCGCCGAGTATCTTTAAATACGCATCGGCAAAGTAATCAACATCATTCGCCTTTTCGCTGATTGCTTTGTTATAGGCGTTAATCATAGATAACACTGGCTCAAAGATTCCGAGTTGCTCTTCGTTTTCCACATACTCTGTCGCTGGGACTCCATCAAATCCATGCTTGTGTTCTTCTGCACTCCAAACGATTTGCCCTTTTTGAGTAAACCAGCGGACTGAATTGTCGTCCGATATACTTCCGTGCAACACACCATTTTTATCCTTGTATAGTCTCACAAAGTATAGCTCTCTCTGCAAAACACTATCATCGTAGATCATAAAAGACTCCATCGGATCAAGGTATGTAATGCCAATGTTCCCGGTCTCATCCACGTAGTACATTTCGTAGCCACGTCCGTAGATGCTGCATATCTTAGCTAACTCAGCGTTCTTGTCGTCCATGTCGTTGTACTGGTCTACGAGCTCTACGTATTTCTCGACTGATTCATTTCCATCATCCACGACCGCCTTCACTGGATGCCCAGCGAAAAATCCGTTCATCGTATCAACAATGTACTTGGCAAAGTTCACGGCAATACGGTTGTCTGGCTTCCATTTCGGCTTGTCTTCTTGGTTAAATATCGGATAATCTGTGTTATATGCGTTCTGTAGGTCTTTTAATCTGCACGTAACCTCTTTATCATGCTCTACAATAAACTCCGCTAACTTGGCATCTGTCAGTTCTTCGTTGTCATCTAAGCGGTATATCATTATAGTCCTCCTTTCAGGATACTATTCCTGTTTAATTTAGGTCTGTCCGTAATGCTTCGGATCAGACTGGCTGCGCTATCCGGCGAGTCATCGTGCTCAGCGTGTTCGCTGTATTCCAGAATCTCATTGATATATTCCGGATCCGTATCTTCCAGCCACCAGATACGCGACCACCACTTTCTTAAGTAGGTGGATATCTTGATATATTTATTCATGCTTTCGTGGTATCCGTGTTTCGGGAGCCCCATGTTCCCAAGCTCTTTGATCAGATATCCCTTATCTGCATTCTTCTCGTTCTCAATCGTTCCGGCTCTGTACAGTGTGTGAAGTGCCTTTATCTCTCCCAAGCAGTCATCCACGTGTTTCTCCCACCGCTTTCCAAATCCAATAATTCGGCCGTCCGGCAACATCTTCATGACCGTAAATGCCGTTCCGTCAGAGCCATCGTAAGCCGCATCAATATGCGCCACGCCGTTATATATCAATGTTGGATCAGATACAAACTGCGGATGCTTAAACATCGTGTCGCTATCTGCTATATGTTTGAGCTCGTAGTTAGCGGCAAACAGGCTGTCTGTCATGCTGTTTCTCAACCGCTCTAGCGTTTCTCTGTCGATTAATCCTGTGCTGTAACAGTCGTACCTCTTAACATTCGGCATGAGTGATATAGCATCGTCCTTATGCCACGGCGTTCCAGTGTTGATAAATCGTCCACCGCGGTTCTTAACGTTCTGGAGCTCCATGTATTGCGTTTTTGTCTTCTCACGCTCTGCCCGGCTAACACGGTCCTTAACATTGACAATGTCATCAGTAACCACAATGTCTGCGTGCTTTCCTGTGATAGATGTTCCGATACCGAGTCCAACTACCTGTGGCACTCCCTTTGTAGATGTATTAAGGTTTGTATCGATCTCGGAAGTAGTCTCTCGCTCAAATACCAAGTCTGTGCCGTACAGTGTGTTTACAATATCTCGCAGTGCTCCGCTCCTCAGTATCTTTTGCGACTGTTGGATTACCTCTGTCACGTCATCATCCGTCTTACGAAAAAACATGACGTTCTCCGTCGGTGATATCACTGTGTGGAGCGCAAGGAATAAAGATAAATCTGTTGTCTTATACGACCCACGGTGCGCGAGTAGTGTCTGGTCATCGTCCGAATACAAAAAAGACCTCAACCACTCGTTGTGTAGAGTAGTAAGGTCTTTAAATCCCACCCAGTGCCCTATCAGATAAGGCTCGTCATACAGTAGGTCAAGTATTCTTTTTTTGTCGGCGTTCAAGGTATTCCCTCATTTCTTTGGCCGAGTCGTCTATCGGTGTGCTAACCTCTACAGTCTGGCGGTCACACCATTCGGCACGCTTACGGTTTTTAAGCCAGAATATCTGTGCTGTTGTATCCGGCGCTACCTGCTTCTTCGTGACTTTCTTCTTCGCAAGCATTCCGTCTTCGTCGTATTCCTCAGACACTTCTTCGTATTCGTAACCTAGTGCTCTTTTTAGCAAGGCATTCTCAACCTGTCTGTCAACTACTTCTTTGCCGCGTTTTAAGGCGTTCGATATGTCCGGATACTTATCGCACCATGCATTCAGTGTACTTCTGGATATTCCCATATTCGTAGCAATCTGCTCATTTATTAGACCATCTCTCGCCCACCCCTCTATCTTGATAAGTCCTTCATCCGTAATCCAGTCTTCATATTTTTTTGACACCTTATCACCTCCTTGGTACGAATATCTTTTCTATGGTTCTGTTTCTGCTTGTTCCGTAGCTACATACTTTCGTACGCTCTGCTATACATTTAAATCTATCTTCCGGCATCCAATATTCCGATATATATACTGGTACTTCTTGTTGGCATGCCCAGTCATAAAATGCTTTATGGTCAAACCCACCTTTCCCATAACCGTCTGTATTTACATACGGTATATCGCAGTAAATCACGCTGTTCGGTTTGACGTTTATATCCCGATAGTCTCCGGCGTGCGCTTCCAGACCTTTCAGTCTCTGTATGCTCTGTAGTCTCTGTAGGCTCTGTAGGTCTTCGTTAAGCTCTGCCCACGGAATCGTCAATCCTGGAATGATAGTCCGCATCTTCTCATAAGCTTCTGCAGTAGGTAACGCCCACTGGCTTTCACCGAAGTAATGTCCTGCCATTCCGTTAGTCCAAAGGAGTCTATCAACATCTGCAGCAGTTCTCTCCGATTCTTTCAAGGCGTTCCGCATATATTCACGGATATCCTTTGTCTTTTCCTTACGTACATCTGTTTTAATCTTCTTGGCATCTATGGTTCCATCTTTCTTGCGGACCATTTCAACGCCGCATTCCTTACATAGCCTTTCGGCTTGCTCCGTTAATCTATCTATATCTTTCCGGACTAAATCAAATTCTTTTACAAAGGCTCGCCAATGTGTCTGTGCTTCTTTTGGTGTTTTTGCAAAAAACATGAAATGCAAATGCTTTTTGAACCGTTCTATCTCCGGTGCATACAGATACTCTCTCCCGTTGCTCCCGAAGCTCCACACATATCGGATATACGGATCAGTGTACTTGAAAATCTCGAATGTCTCTCGACTTATCCATCGTTCTTCGTTCGCAAGTTTTCCGTTTATGGCATCCTTAAATAATTGGATGATATCTGGCTCTATATCGTTGATAATGTAGTTTTCCCATTTATCAGACTCCATAGCGCAATGCGTCACTGCGCATCCTCCAGCGAATAGATCATATAAGTTGTCGGCCTCCGGCAGAATGTCAACAACCCATTCAGCAATACCGTTTTTACTTCCCTTGTATGGGATTCCATATCTTTTCATGTTTCTCCAATCTAAAAAAGACGGTCATCCGTCTTCTGCGTACAATATATAATCCGTTCGCTTTTCCGTGCACAAGAAAAAGCACCCAGCTTGCGCCAAGTGCCTTTCCTTGATAAGTCAGGAGGTTCCCATCAAATGAGAGAAAACGAACGTTTTGTCTGTCTTTCGACATTACTATTTTTGCACATATAGATGTGCGATTCAATGACATCTTTTTACCACCATTCATTTTCATTCGTCCTGTGATCCGCATGGATGAATATCACCGGACGTGTTCCGTCAGATCCATCATTGATAATCTCTAACTCTCCGATGTAGTTGAAATCCTCTGCTGTATCAAGATATACTGTCAGGCTGACTTCGCCGCCCAGTACCTCATCTACTCGTTGTGATACCGCCTGTTTAAACTCCGCTGTATCCGTGATGTCTTTCTTCTCAACAGTGATCGGTGTCGGTTCTTTCACTTCCTGCTTCTCAGCGCATCCGGTTAATGCCAGGGATGCCATCAGGATGATTAACGCTCTATTGATTCTGTTCATGTATTTGCCCGCCTTCCTCTTTTTGTTTTATACTTCAAGTAATCGCTTTCACCATATGTTCCCTTGTGCAGTTTTCGCAAAGCAGAACCTAACCCATTTTCAATATCTTCTTCTGTACGATCATGGGTATCTTCCACTTCGCCAAGAATAGTTATTGCTTGCTCTGTATACATGATAAGCTGCTCAATCTCCTGCTCTGTAAAATAAATACTACGTCCCATCTACTACACCTCCCTGTATGGCTCTGGTAATGGCATCCATGCTATTACATCGTCCACTGCATCGTCGGCATCGTCTGTCCACTCTTTTCCATCCCAGTAGGCGCTAAACGGTTGTGAAACGCGTCTAGTCTGCACAATGTAGCCATCGAAATAACCGTCAACCTCTGGTTTCTTCGGAAGCTTCTCGCTACATGGAATCCACTTCAAAACATTTTCATTCTCTACTAATTCAAAATATTTTTCTTTCCACTCTACAACGTTATTTAAAAAATAAGAGCTGTAACCAATGCTGTAATGATTTTCGCCAAGTAGCTTATACTTCAATTCATAGTACGGTTTGTCACCAATTATTCTCACTATGATATCCATGTCAGTTACTTTGTTCTTTTCATGATTTTCCAAAGCACTTTCTTCCATGTCCTCAAGTTTTGCTAACTTTTCCATAGCTTCTGACAGCTTGTTTTTATCTTTAATCACTGCTTTCCCAGCATTGTATTCTGTATATCGCATTTATTCATCCTCCTTATCTTCTAACAGTTCCGGATTATCATAGATATTACCAATGACTATAACTTTATTTTCCCAATAACCAAGCTCTTTTCTGTATAAACTTTCTTCCGGAAATTCAATGTAAAATCCTTGGTTAGTATCTGTAATACTAAAGCCGGCTGTGTACAATCCGAATTTCACCTCTCCACAAACACCCGCACTATCTTTCACGAAATCTCCCTCAAAGATTTTCTTTCCGTTCTTGTCGGTTAATCCTGTATACTGGCAAATCGTATTTTCATCAACCAGGAATTCACACTCGAGACTTTTATCGTAAATATAATTCTTATCACTAAGATAGCCATGCACCCATGTTCCATTAAGATGCTCGTTACTATCCATTGCATGGATATGTTTTGCTCTAAAAAGTATTTCTCTACTCATATTCGTCAACAACCTCCAACTTTTTCAAATCCTCAATCTTCCACGGTTCATCATCTGACCATTTGACCATCGGGAAATCAACATTTAAATGCCGATTAAAGCCTAGACAACCACAATTGGACAAATACCAATACTTTTCCAATTTTCTTGGCTGTGCTTCATATGCAAACAACATACCATTTTTATCTCTTATGATGAACTTATATTCTTCTTTAAGACAGTCCAAAAACGCCCTGTCTCTTTTTGATATCTTCGGCTGTTCAATATATTCTGCCATCGCCCATTTATACAGCGCATCATCTCCACAGCTCCCATCGCTATTGCGCACGCACTCCTCACATCTGAGTGATTTGTCAGCACATTCACATGGCTTTCCGGTTGCCTTGCGTACTGCCATCCTATCGTTTACCGAACACGCAAACCCTAATATCTCTTTCGCGTATTTCTCTATGTTTTTCATATCGTTTCACCCTCTTCTATAAAATCAAATATGTTCATTTGTCCTTTGATATCGTCACTTTCCATCCACCACTCATACACATCTTCCCCAGTCTTAAATTCACACGGAAGTCCTTTTGCATTTCTGGCATCAATCATTCTTCCGAATGCTGAAATGTACAATTTTTTGTACGCTGGAAAATCTGCAAATTCCTTGTACCTCTTCTTTCCGGCCATCGGGCATCCAATACAGCCAACACGATCATATCCGTATTGATACAGTTCGCATGTCAGTATTTTTTCTGAATGTATGTATTCCCACACATCCGAATTTTTCCAGTCAATAATCGGATTAACAACCATCTTGTTTTTTTGCATACAATGTTCATTCATCCGGCGTTTGGCATCATTGTCATTCATCAGCATAACTGTCGAATATTTTTCTTTATCGGCTTTTGTTCTTCCGACTTTTTCAAATTCATCTCTGTCCATTGCTCTCGCCGTGCTTTCATGCCATCTTACTCCTGTTGCAATAAATCTGTTATTGCAACTTGTTTCTTTCAAGACTGAACAGCAATACCTACTTATTCTTGTCGGCGGCATAAGCTTAATTGGAATCAGTGACCACATGCTGATTCGCTTGCCTTGATATGTCGGCTTCTCAATTTCACAACGAATACCGTCAAGTTCCATTTTTTTGAATACGTTCTGAATGTGTCGCACGGTCTGTGGAGCATCAGCCGTAGTGTGGCTGTTATGGACTTCGAACGGAACGCCTGAGCGTCTAAAAAGCTCTAATATAACGTCCGAATCCTTCCCCCCAGAATATGTGCATACAAGCGGCTGTCCGTAGTGGTGCAGACTCATTTCAGAAGCATATCTTATTCGTTCAATTGCTTTTTGCTCTAAATTCACAGCCTATTCCACCTCAATTCCTATGTCTTCTTTCAGCATTGTCTCAATATCTTCCAGACTGATATAACCTCTGTTGTAAGAGTCCAGAATATCCTGAAACTTGTCCACAAACCGCCCCACACGCTTTTCGCCGAAGTCAAACGCCTGATTCAGCGCCAGACATCCGATCATCATGAACAGCTTATGAGATGCGACTATAAGGTTATCAGCATCACGGCGGTTTAATACCTTATTCCGCTTATACGCCTGTTGTTTGTTGTTAAAGTACTTCATCCTCGCTCCTATCCTCATTAAATGGGCAGTCAGCACAATTGCTAACTAAGTTTCCGTTTTCGTCTACTCTGTAATCGTCACCATACGCTCCGCATTCATAGCAGTAGTCATCATATACGCTATCCATCCTGTCCGATCTCCTCTCTTATCTTTTCCGCAATTGCTTCTATTACATTGACAGTAACTCCATTGCCAAACCAATCAATAAATTTCATTCAGTAAATCTCCTTATACCTCTATATCCTCATCTGTCGGGAACTGGAATGTTATAAAACCGTTATGTTTCCACCATTGCCAACGGCACTCTTCCATAGCTTTGATTGCTTTTTCTTCGGTAGAATACTCTGCAATTACAGGATTATCGGTAATCCCTTCGACACCAAAAAACTTTTTACTCATAAGATATATTTTTTCTTTGTATCTCTGCAACGCAGCTTGCTCATAAGGAATGTCATAGCATCCATCCTGACTAATTACTCTCATTGTCATCCTCCTCCGGTATCCTAAGATGTTCTAGTGCTTTGCTGTGAATCCTGTGTATTTGTCTCTCGGAAAACATCATCTTTTCCGCAATTTCCCAAAACGCCATTCCTTTTATGTATCTGTAAAAAAGCACATCGTCCTCGTTTTTGTTTTCGAGTGTCTTGATTCTTCTTGCTATATCATTAAATATCATAATCCGCTCACCACGTTCGTTTTTTAGACTTCGGATCATTGTGTCAATCTGTGCCACATATCCAGACAGATCGCTCTGACAACTACCTCTCGGCATTCCGTCATTAGCTCCGGCAGAAGCTGACATCTTTAGTTCTCTCAACTCTGCTATCTCTTCTGTCAGTCTATGTACACGTCTCACATGGACTATATACTGTCTGAGGTACTCTTTCTTTTTTTCTCGTTCCTGCCTATCCACTTATATTCTCCTTTACATCTACTTTCTTCTTTTTCAGATATCCCAACGTGCTATATGCCGGACTTCTGAATCTTTCAAGTGCTTTCTGATCCGGCCTGTTCATCGCTTCGCTATCATGTTGTGCGATCAGATCAAGTTTATGTGCTTTATTAAGCTTCGGTCTATTCATCCTTTGCCTCCACAATCTTTCCATCTTTCATCCAGTACCATGTGTCTTCTTTAATGTTTTTTCCGTCGACACGTACCATCATAGATCCCCTAAACTCCCAAGCATCTTCTTTCCAGTACTTATCGGATAATCGATACCATTCCGCGAATACAAGCGTTGCTCCGATCACACCTTTTGCTTTTGATTCAGGACCCCAAGCCGCAGCAACGCTATTAGGATGATTAGCTTCGCAAGTACCGCGGTACCCTGTGTTAGAGGATGCTCCGCAGTTACCTGTGTTAGAGGATGCTC
>ERZ773139.883-NODE-883-length-37255-cov-4.869220_pt1 | contig 37255 bp, 29 predicted proteins | sample MGYA00580854_ERZ773139 | MGnify/ENA primary metagenome ERZ773139 (study PRJEB29015, sample SAMEA2737809) | human gut metagenome | biome: human gut; feature: human-associated habitat; material: faeces | place: China | collected 2012 ...
AAGGGCGTGGGAATATATGTTTTGTGCAACTTTTATTTTTCAAACACGCTCTAGACTAGAAGCAAACAAATTTTTGTTTGAAAAAGCTGTAGGAAAAAATTATGTGTTATATGATGAGTTGCAACAGGCAAGTAAAAATGATTTAAACATTAGATTAATACCAGTTGGGGTGGGTGAAGAACAACAGTCAGCATGGAACACGCAGGAAGATTCAGAAGACTGGGGAAGGGATATTTATTATCCGAATCCCTTAGAATTGATTTAAAGGCTATTTAGAGAGCCTAGAAGGGAGTTTATAATGGGAGTTTACTTCAATAAGGGAGCAGTTAAAAGTAAAAAAGAGGTACAAGAGCAAATTGATAAAATGAACAGCCTGTATAATGATATAGTGCGGCACATACAGAACATGGAAAACAGTAACGATTATCTTGTTATTAGACAGCTTATCAGAGAATATGAGGGGTTAGGTGGTGTCTCTCAGATGCAGGTGGCAGACCTCTATAACCGTTTATATGAGGGGCTGAGTATTCTTTTAGAGGACTCACAGGACAGGCAGGAGAGTTTGAGTGCAGAGGTTGATAAGATTCAGCAAAGGTCATTCGTGGAACACGCAAGCACATTGAAAGAATTAAATGTCCAGTCAAATGAAATTATGTTTCAATTTCAAATGAAGTTGAATCAGAACACCACTAAGGAGAGTGGGGGAATTAATCGCCGATTGGTGGGAAACTGGGTTAAAAACGCTGACCGTGTTCACGCAATAGCATTATCTAAGCTTTCATTAATGCCAGAATATGCCCCCCTCTTTACGGCAAAGCAAAGAGAAATTCTGCCAGAGAGAGCCAAATCAGCCCAACAGCGTATGTATGAAGAGAAAAAACAGGCTGATTTGGAAACAGCACAACGGAATTTATCTAGTGAATATATGACAGGATTTCATTTAAAAAACGCTGTAAGGCAGATGCAAGAAGTTATTGATGGTAGTGCATATTTCAACGGGGGTGGTTCTAGTGACTGATGCGAGAGCCGCACAGCTTAGAAAGCTTGCCATTCAAGCCAAAAGGCAACTAACAAGGAAAAAGAGACAGGAGAATATTGAGAAAGCCCCCAACCCTCCTCTCCTGCTCTCTCTCAATGAACTACAGAAAAAAACAGGATTAAATTATAGTTTTCTTCGTAAGATGATTGTTGAAGAAAAACAAATTCCATGTTTAAAAGTAGGCAACAAATTTGTTGTGAACTATGATTTGTTCTTAGCGGTATTAGGAGGAAAACAGAATGGAAAATGATAAACTTAACTTAGGCACTTTGGGTACTCTTGAACTAATCAAGAACTCGTACCAAATTACAAATAAATTTAAAACAGGATTGTTAAGATGGATATTGCAACACCTTGTAAAAAAATTAGGATTGTCCTGCACTTCTTATCTTCTCATAAGAGAATTACAGAATATAACAGAGCAGGATTCAGATAAAGAACAATAAATATAGAGTACACAATTTACCCTGTATCAAAAAAGTACCAAAAGTAATTGACATTCTGGTTTTTGTATGTTACTATCAAGATACAACAAAAGACGTTCGTTACTTTTGGTACAATACATTAGAGGTATAACAATATGATATATGGATATTGCAGAATTTCAACAAAAAGACAGAACATAGACAGACAGGTAAGGAATATACTTTCCGTATATCCTAAAGCAAAGATTGTAAAAGAGACATTCACAGGAACTAAATTTCAAGGCAGAAAAGAATTAGATAAAATTCTGAAAAAAGCAAAAACAGGTGATACTATAGTTTTTGATTCTGTATCCCGAATGAGCAGAACCGCAAGTGAAGGATTTGAACTTTATCAAACATTGTATAACAAAGGAATTAATCTAGTATTTCTAAAAGAGCATTACATAGATACTGATACCTACAAACAAGCAGTGAGCAATCAGTTAGAAATGACAGGTACAGACGTTGATGTAATCCTAAAAGGTATCAATGAGTATTTAATGATATTGGCAAGGAAACAAATAGAGATTGCATTTGAACAGGCAGAGAAAGAAGTACAGGACTTGCACCAGAGGACAAAAGAGGGAATAGAAACCGCTAGGAAGAACGGAAAACAAATTGGACAGAAAAAAGGTGCTACTCTTACCGTCAAGAAAGCCATTTATTCTAAACAAATTATTTTGAAACACAACAAAACATTTGGCGGCTCTTTATCAGATGCAGAAACACAACAAATGGCACAAATCAGTAGGAACAGTTTATATTTATACAAAAGAGAATTGAAAGAAGAAATTGAAAATAGTTCTATTCATGATGTGATTGACAGATACAACAGGTTTGTTGAAATAATTGAAAAGAAGCAAACAAAACAATAAGAAAAAACAATATCGGAGGGTGTGACTTATGATATTTTATTTTGATGATAGTTAATAGGAAATTGTTTTATGAAAGAATTTAATATAGATTTTGAATATGCCATTAATAATGACATTATTTCCATTGCAGATGTATTGGAAAATATAGAGAAAATGAAAAGAGAACAAATTTTAGAACAGCATGGAGACTTAATCAAGCATTATGGTAATGAATGGTATTTCCGTATACCAGATAAATCACTTAAAAACGGTTGTTTTCGCCGTAGAAGCAAAAACAGAGAATATATTGAAAACAAACTTTGTGATTACTTCATAGAACTAGAAAAGAGACAGCAAGCGGATAAAGAACAGAACACAATGACTTTGAAAGAACTTTTCTATGAGTTTATGGAGTATAAAAAAAGCAAAGTCAGCGGTGGTACTATCAATCGTATGATGCAGGACTGGAAAAAGTTCTATGAACCACACACAGAGTTTATTCATAAACCATTTGTAGAGATAACAAAAATAGACGTTGATAATCTCTTGAATGACATTGTAAATGAACGCACTATGAAAGATAAGGCTTTCAAAAATATGTGCGGAGTCTTAAAACAAACTTTTGAATATGCTGTAAATGCAGAATACATTGATAAAAGTCCCTATCGTGTTGAAGTCAATAAAAAGAAAATAACCCCGACAAGAAAAAAAGCAAATGAAAAAGAAGTCTTTACATCAAAAGAACGTGACATTTTAATTAAAGAGATGGAACGCAGGATTCAGAATGACCCTTTAAATGCTGTCCCACTTGCAATTATGTTAGATTTTGAAATAGGGGTTAGATGTGGCGAGTTATTAGCTTTGAAAGAGTCTGATATTATTTCAGAAAATGGAACATCTAAACTTTATATTCATCGGCAAGTTGTAAAAGAAAACAATATAACTGACTTGGAGAATATAAAACAAATAGGTTGGAATGTTGTTGATTATACAAAAAGTGATTGTGGGGAAAGAAAAATTCCTCTTACGCCAAAGGCATTAGAATATATTGACCGTATCAGACAGATTAATGTTTTAAATGGAAATCAAAACAAAGGATTTTTGTTTCTAACAGAAGATGGGACAATTATTACCAGAGATGCACTTGACGGACAATTAAGGCGTGGCTGTGCTTATGCAGGTATTCCAATAAGAAGTATGCACAAAATAAGAAAAACCTATGCATCAACATTATACCAACGAGGAGTATCCATAACAATCATAAGTAAGTTGTTAGGTCATGCTGACGAATCTACAACAATGAAACATTACATATTCAACTTGAAAGATGAAACAGAAACCGACTCACTTGTTTTAAATGCGTTGAGTAGCAATATTATAACAAATAACCTCACCACAATATCTAGGGAAGAAATTTCCGAAAGCGTGACAGATGGTGACAACAAGATAATCTCTTTTGAGGCAATAAAAAAGTGGAAAACTCCGCATAAACAAAGAGTTTCCCACTAAAGAATCTAATCGAGGCGACGGGACTCGAACCCACGGCCTCTGCGTCCCGAACGCAGCGCTCTACCAAACTGAGCCACGCCTCGTTTTCACAACGAATATAATATCAAAATTCATAGATTATGTCAAGTTTTTGAGAGGGTAAGCAGAGATTAAGATTTCTTACCCTCTCTTATTTTATCGTTATATTGCTATTATGTTTCTTCGCGTTTTCAATTTTTTCGTTTTTTATTTTTATAAGAGATGAGAACGCTAAGTGCTAAGATAGCTGCTACACTTAAGAAACTATACATCAAAACCGGAGTATTATCTCCTGTTTTTGCTCCATTTCCTTTCGTGCCAGTTTCTCTATTTTTCTTTGGATTTTGATTCTTTATTTCCTTTTCTTTTAAATTAATTTTGTCATAATCACTCATCTTTGATGTCGTTGGTATCTTACTGCCATCTTTATTTTGTCCTGTAATGACCACTTCATTTTTCAGGAATTTTATAGATGGAATATCTTTCTTTACTTTTCCAATGTATATTAGTTCTACAGCATCCTCCGCTTCTATTTTTTCCAAACAGAGTTCTCGTTTTTTTGATGTTTCTATATGTAGTTCTTTTCCCTTTTTGGTTCGTATCACATCACCAGCTTTATTGGCAAACCCTTTCATTTGAACATATTTTTTCAACTCCGCTGATGGTTCTTCTGTTACTTTTACATGATTTGCCGTTCCATTACCCACATTAGTGATTGTAAGTATAAACTGAACTTCTTCTCCCGCTTTGTAAGTTCCATACTTTTTCTTTCCTGTATAACGTCCATTTTCTAAAATAACATTTTTCGTTTTATCTGCTTTTTTGGCTGCTAAAATATCTGGAGTACCGATTCCTACTGTATCGTTATCCGTCATCTCTGGGGTATCTTCAACATAATTTTCTTCGTTTTCTCCATTCTCATTCACTGTTTTATACTGCGCTACAAGATGTACCATATTATTTAATCCAGTGTCTCTGTTCGCTCCTGATTGTATGATTCCTTTTAAATGAATAGCGACACTATCTCCACTTTTTAGATGATCTAATACAACAGAACGACTTTCTGACTGCTTTGTTATGGATTCTGAGTCTTTTCCTATATCTTCATCTTTCTCTGCTGTCCTAACCTGAATGGTATCTCCCATCTTTGTTGTAACCTGCCCAGTTGTAATAGTAATAGAATCTGATTTTAATACAGATAATAGTTTCTTATCTAAAGTGTCATCCATAAGCAGGTTATATAAATCTGCAGTTCCTGCATTCGTTAGTGTGATTGTATAATCTACGGTATCCCCGTATTCATAAATACCTTCTTCTTTCTGACCTTCATATCTGCCTTTTACCAGTGTGACTCCCTGTGTTTTATCTGCTAATTTTGCAATCTTTGCAAGCGGGGTTCCTGGTATATTAATATAATCTTCGTCTTGCATTAATTCTGTGACTGGGATTTCTGCATATTGTTTACTTTCTTCTTTCAGTTCTTCCACGGTAAGCTTCTGAATAGCCTCGTAGGCTTCTTCTATTGCCTTTTTACTTTCTTTTGATAATGGTTCTAATTCTTTTTTCGGTACCTTTGTTCCTTCCTGATCATCCTTTTGGTCATCTTTTTTATCCTCTTCTTTCTCTGCCTCATCGTCTTTTGATGTTTCTTCTTTCTTTTCTGTACTAGCTTCTTCTTTTTCTGTTTCTTCCTGTTCTTTGCGTGCTTTTTCGTCTCCTTTTTTATACCTTGCTGTTAAGTTTACAATATTCTCAAGTGAAAAAAGATTTCCGACATCTATGCGTACTTTTCCTTTCAAATACACATCTACGGCATCTCCTGCTGCCAGGAAATCCATCCATAACTTCTGTGATTCTTCTAAGTTTGTGCGCACTTTGCGATTGTCTTTGGATGTGTAGACCTGCTCTATAAAAGAAACACTATCCTTTTCAAGAGCTTCTTCTAATTCCTTACTAAGAACATCCGTTAATCTTAAATCATATAAATTGGCACTTCCTGTATTGCTTACTGTAATTTTATAAGTTACTTCATTTCCATTCTCATAAACGCCGGAAATCTTAGCCCCTGCATCATATCTGCCTTCTTTTAAGACAACCCCAGTTGTTTTATCAGCTAGTTTTGCGGTTCTTCCTTCTGGTATTCCTGGCACTTCAATAATATCTTCATCGTCTTCTCCTGGAACTTCTTCGTCTTCATTTCCATTAAAGTACCATCCATTAACATATACTTTATTAGAAAGATCATATAAATTCGCTGTTCCAGGCAATAAATTAACACTATAATTTAACGTAATATAATCATCTGCAAAGAGGCGGTCTGTTCCAGAACCATCCTCTCCTGTATTACATAATATCACTGTATTTTTATCTATTACTTTGGCTGTAATCTTCTTTCCTTTTGCTGTAGTGAGAACATAAAAACTATCTTTATCCACAGTTGCATCATCAAAAACAAAACCTGCACTTTCCATATCGGATACGGCTTTAAGTTCATCGCTTAATGCATCTTTTACTGTAATCCTTTTTAAAGCTGCCTCCCCGGAATTCTTTACTACAATAGAGAACTTTACTTTTTCCTTTGCATTGTATATTCCAGGTATTTTAGACCCTGATGTTATCTCTCCATTTTCAATCTGAATTCCTGTTGTTCTATCGGCAGTCTTTATTACCTTTTCCTCTGGAATTCCCGGAATATTGATATAATCCCAGTCTACGACCAGACTATTATTCTCTCCATCTACTAAGTCCTTTACTGGTACATCAACTAGATGTGGCTTATCCGCATCGTCTTCTTGTCCATTATCATCATACTGTGCCTGAACGCGAACTTCATTCTTAAGCTTCCACGCATCTTTCACATCTTCTTTTAATTTTACTTTCACATGCATCTCAACGCTGTCAGCTATTGCAAGATGATGCAGGCTTAATACAAGATTAGATGATGTTGACATCTGAGCATATACTTTATCTCCGCTTTTCGTCACAAAATAGCCCGATTCAGGAAGTACAAATGCTGCGGTTTCCATATCTGCATATTTAGAGAGTGTCTGTCCATCAAATTCCCCCTTACAATCCATATCATCTGTCACTTTGATATTGTAAAGAGAAACATTCCCTGTATTTGTTACTCTTATTGTATAATCAACGAATTCTCCTGCCTTATAGCGTCCTGTCACCTTTTTCTCTATATAACGTCCTGTTTTTTCATCAAAAGCAACTGCTTTTTTCTCTTCATTGGTTGTTTTATCTGCAAGCTTAGAAACTGCAAGTGATGGATGCATCAAAAGATTGTTTACTTTAAGATGATAACTAATCAATTCTTTACTGCTGTCTAAACCATAATGCAGCTCTGCTTCATAAATCGTATCTCCTTTAATATGATTCCATGCTCCTTTAATTTCCTCTACGATATATTTACCAATATATAATGACTTATTGCTTTCTCCTTTTCCATCTTCTCCGGTTGTAATCTTATCTACTACCTCTCCCTTTGTAACAAGAGGTTTTGTATCAGAAGCTGGTGTTCCATCTTCCTTGACATCCCACGGTGCGTAAATGTCCTGCGCCGCAGTTACTGAAAAAACAGCACCACTCACTGGCTGCCCCTCATCATCTTCTTTTTGGATAAGGAGCTTTCCTTTTTGAAGTGGATTCTCATATACTAAACTGCCTTTTTGCTTTTCTCCTGTTGACAAATTTTCAAAAATGACAGGATTCTCCTTATTGTCTGTATTTTCCGACAGTTCAAACGTCCACTCTTGCTTCGTTAATATGCACCCCTTCGGCGCTTTCTTCTCCATAATTTTATAACGACCTAAATTATCCAGAGTATTTTTAAATTCCTGCTTATTTTGATAAACCGATCTCTTATTCTCATCCACATCTTCTTCTAAAGTAAAGAGTTCTTCATATTGATTTTTAGATTGTGACCACTGTAACAGGGTAAATTCCGCTCCAGATAAATATGCTCCCGTATCTTTGCTCTTTTTGTAAACCTTTATTAAATTCTTTTCCGCCTGATAATTTGTATTTTCTAACTGTGCCTCCAGTGGTATATTTGAAGAAAGATCAAACAGGGCTTCTGATTTTAAAGTTGGAATTTTGTAAGTCCACTCTTTATTAAGGGATGGCTTCCACACATTTTTATAGACTGCAGGAATAGCAATTTCTTTAACGCAATATGGACCATCTCCATATTTATCTTTATAAAAACTATAGCTAGTTCCTGTCTTAAATACAGCAATTCCTTCTTTATTTGTTACTGCCGTATCTATTGGTTCTGCTTTATCTATACTGACATTTTCACCGCCAAATAAACCAAATGTCACTCCTTCGATTGGCTGCCCGCTATTTTGATCTGTCTTTTTTACTTTAATTATCATCCCTGCTTTAGATGCCACATAATTCGATTCTTTTTTTACTGAACCACCCTGATTATTTGCTACATTTAATGTTCCCTTATTTAAAACTGCTACACTTCCCTGACATTTTCCTGCCTCAGATACTTTCGCAGTCACAGTATTATCTGTCTGATACCAGTCCGCAACTGATTTATTAATTTTATGTAACTCTTCATCCGATTTCATCTGCACTTCTATATGCACATAATAACTGTGTCCATAAAAAGCTGCCGCTGATAACTTCGCATTTTTCGCTGCCACTTTCACTGTCGTGGCATGATCTGTCCCTTGCGTTTTTGTTATATTAAAATTGGCACTTACATCTGTATAATTCATCTGATCAGCCTGGACATTATTATTTACCGCCTCATCTACATATACTTTCACATCTTTTACGTTCAAAAGCGATTCTACTTTATCCTCAAACTGAAATGATGTATACTTCGCCGTAGTTACATTGGACGGACTCGGAACTGGTGCAGATAAAACATAGGAAAATGTCTCCTTTCTATCAGACAACCCCAGAAATTTTTTTGCTGATTCTGAATTTTTAGAATTGATTTTTCCGTGATAAATCGCTTTCTTTACTTCATCTGGTAATAATCCAATCCCTACATCTGCACGAATCGAAAGCAGTCCTGTACTGTTTGACCAATAATAGGATGTAGAATCTGCCAGTGAACTATCCGCTGGAATCCCATATCCACTTTTTACCGCATATGCCGCATTACCGCCCGTATCCTTCTGGTCACATTTGGCTACTGTCCATCGACAATTCACCGTACTTCCCGCGAAAATTCCAACTGCGGTTGTTGTCTCATCATTATTGTCAAAACCTTCACTCGTCCTTGAAGAAACATATCCTTTCGAACCAGTAATCAATCCTGTCGCATTATACTGAAGTTTTGACTGCTGCATCTGAAACATAAGTACTTTCTCAAAACCTGTTCCAAAATCAACACCCTGCTGTGCATCAATATCACAAAACTGAATTAATCCTTTGATTCCTGAAACCGGTGTTGTCGTTCCACTATAATAGAAATCCATGCGAGTCTGCACATAATCTGTACCCATAACAGATATACCAATCTTGTTCTTCTGGAATCCAATATATGGCGCTTTTAAATCCTGATTCGACAACTGCTTTCTTATCGCTGCCCTTGGAAATTTATATCCTGTTACTGTAATCTTTAAATCAATCTTATATGTTCTCTTCGTATTATAATCATACCAATTTCCAACATCTTTATATACTGCGTATGGATTCACCGTAGTTTTCTGTAAATTAAATACTTTCGATGCAATACGTCCTTTCGATACGGCAGGATATAAAGTACCAAATTCACTTTCTGTTCCATTTTTCACTTTTGTAAAAGAAACTTCCCCTCCTGTTCCTCCACCAACGCTTACTGAACTGTTATTATTAAAGCGGGGAGTAAAATTGTACTGTCTTCCATTTGAATAACTTTCATAAATATACTTCGATGCCGCCTGTGCATTAGCTACTGTAAGCAGATTTTTTCCTGTCACGCTTCCCACTTTTTTGCTGTTTTTTTGTAATAAAAAATAATGGCTGGTAACATCAGGCATTGTTACAGAATGGTTTGTGCTTGGATGAGTAGACATTACTACTGGTACAGACTCTTCCTCCTCGTCTTCCCTCTGCTCCGCTGTGGACTGTTCCTGATTCCTTTCTGTAGATTTTTTTGTCTGTCCCCCTTCTTTTAGTTCTGAACCTGTTAATTTCTCCTGTTGTTGCTGAGATTTATCCTGTGTTCCTGCACTTTCCGATTCCTGCTCTGTACTCTTTTCTTCTGCTTCATTATGCTGCTCCGTGGTTCCTTGCTCTGATTTTTCCTTTTCTTCCGTTGTTTCTTTAGAAATGGCTGTCGTACTCTCCTGACTTTCCGTTGTAATATTCTCTATCTGTCTGGTATCTTCCTGTTCATTTTTCATCTGGTAGAAACTCTCTTTCCCTATTCCAGAAGCAGCTACGCTTATGTTGATATTTGTAAAAAAAAGTGCAGCTACTAAAACAAAAATAAGGATTCTCCTAAAAAATATCCGCATTTTCTGCCCTCCTGAAAAATTCTATATTTCCCTGTTGCTTAAAATATCTCTCTTCTCGTTTTACACTCCTTTCATTTTTAGGAAATATTTCCATTTCATTTTAGCATTTCACTTCTTAATTGTCAATGTTTTACTTTATTTCTTTTTTATTCATCAATTATATTTTTGTACTTTCATTCCCCCATATATAACATTCCAATCCCAAAAGCAAAAAAAGAAGAGTATCTAAACATAGATGTTTAAATACCCTTCTGTTAAGCCGCATTCAAAAATACTTTCTGTTAAGTATAAATCACAATTTATGGAAATCTTATCCAAACAAAGGACATATTCTCTACAAAACAAATATACCGATTGTTGAAATAATTCTTCAAATACGCTCTAAATCGTAAATTCTATAATGGAAAAACAATATTTTATTCTAAATATTAACGGTCAATCATGCTGATAGACTCTATTGCAACAATACCACCTCGAACAACTTCCACATGATCAAACTTTCTTGTTAAAAGAGCAATAAGGTCGTTATTACGTCCCTCTGTATTTACACTCTCTAAAAGAACACTGTTAATACCGTAGTCAATCGCTTTAGCTCCAAATACCTGTGAGATACGGAAAATCTCACCCTTCTCAAATTCAGAACATTCATGAATCTTCACGAAAAGAATCTCCTTCATATGGGTTGGGGCATCGGTAATATCGTTAAGCTTAATTACCTCTACGCAGCGGTTTAACTGCTTTTTAATCTGCTCAAAAGTTGCATCGTCAGAAGAAAGGCCAATTGTCATTCTTGATACTGTAGGATCTTCTGTAACACCTACTGTAATACTTGAAATGTTATAGGACTTTCCAGACATCATTCCTGAAATACGTGCTAATACACCAATTCGGTTCTCCACATACAGAGATACCCATCTTTTTTTCTTTTCTGTATTTATCTCTCTCATCTCTGCATCCTCCTATAACATAATATCTTCAAAGCTTGCTCCACCCTTAATCATCGGCATAACCAGTTCATCTGGAGCAACCATACATTCTACAATAACTGGTTTCTTATTCTTCTCTGCGTATTCTCTCGCCTCAAGAATCGTATCTTTTAACTGATCATTACTTGTAACAAAATATCCTTTAGAACCGTAAGCTTCTGCCATCTTTACGAAATCAGGAACATACTCTGGACATACCCAGCCCGGTGTACCACATTTACCCTTGCAGGACTTATGATAGCGCAGGCAGGTAATTGTATAACGCTTCTTAAAGAAGAGTTCCTGCATCTGGCGAACCATTCCGAGACGATTATTGTTAAATACAATGTTTACTAACGGAAGTTCCTGGCATACTGCTGTTGCAAGCTCCTGCATGTTCATCTGGAATCCACCGTCACCACTGATTGATACGACAGACTTCTCTGGACATCCAATCTGTGCTCCTACGGCAGATGGAAGGCCAAATCCCATCGTACCAAGTCCTCCGCTTTGTACTAATCTATGAGTCGCATCTAACTTCAGATACTGGGAAGCCCACATCTGATGCTGTCCTACATCACTGGTAAATACTGTATCTCTGTCTGCATACACTTCATTCAAAGTCTCGATGATACGCTGTGGGTTTACCCCCTCTTCTACTTCCATATGAAGAGGATATTCTTTATCCCAGCCTTTTACCTCTGCAATCCATTCCTCATGCTTCATTGGTTCTGTATGCTCTAATATCTTTAAGATTGCTGCCTTCGCATCTGCAACAATCGGAATATCTACTGTAACATTTCTTGAAATCGCTGCGGATTCAATATCAATATGGACAATCTTAGCATTCGGTGCAAACTTCTTAATCTCACCAGTTACCCGGTCATTAAAACGGCATCCGATAGAGAACATTAAATCGCACTCATCTGCAGTCTTATTAGCAGCATAAGAACCATGCATTCCGATATTACCAATATATAAAGGATGCTCTGTGGAAATAGCTCCTCGTCCCATAACGGTCGTAATTACTGGAGCATCAATCTTTTCTGCAAGCTTTGTCATCTCTTCCTGAGCATGAGCGAGATTTACTCCCCCACCGATTAAAAACATCGGCTTTTTCGCTTCTTCTAACAGATTAATCGCCTTCTTAAGCTGTCCTACATGAACACCCTTATTCGGCTTATATCCACGGATATTTACTTCTGTTGGATAAGAAGTTGAACCCAGTTCTGCCATAACGTCTGTTGGTAAATCTACAAGAACCGGTCCTGGCTTTCCTGATCTTGCAATGTAAAATGCTTCCTTAATTCGCTGTGCTAACATCTCTCTATCACGGACCATGATAACAAACTTCGCAATATTTCTAGTCACTCCAATGATATCTACTTCCTGAAACGCATCATTACCGATCAAATGCTCTGGAACCTGGCCAGTAAAACATACTAATGGAATACTGTCATAGTTTGCTGTAGCAATTCCTGTTACTAAGTTCGTAGCACCCGGTCCACTGGTTACTAAACATACACCAACCTTGCCGGTTGCTCTGGCATAACCATCCGCTGCGTGAATCAACCCCTGCTCATGTCTTGGTAATACGAGGTCAATCCCGTGACAATCATGGAGTGCGTCTAGAAGATTGACGACCATGCCACCTGGATATGCGAAAATCGTATCCACGCCTTCCTTTTTCATTGCCGTTACAAACAGGTCATTTCCTGAAACCTTCATACTTACTCCACTCCTTCTTCTCTCATTCAATGTTGTCAATTGTCTTTTGTTCTGATTTTTAGATAACTTACATTTAAAAGTTAATAATCTTTTTTATGATATACCAAATACTTTCCTTTTGTCAATAGTGCACTAATATATATACAATTTTGATTTACCACAGGCAAGGGAGACGCTACAAAAGCTTTTAGTCGGATTGCTCAAAAACACAAGAAAGAACCACTTAAAAATTTACCCCATTTAGCACAACGGAACAAAATGGGGCAATTTTTTAGTGGTTCTACTCATAATCTTCTGGTAATCCGAACGCTACTTCCTCTGTAGCACCGTCTACCTTGCCTGCGGCAACTCAGAATTACTGTCGATTGTAGTTAATGAGGCATCCCTTCAAGATAATCTCTCTCTCATCATCTGTTAATTCACCCATTTTTAAAGCAAATGGTGTGAGACTTCCGTCTTTTACAACATAAGCTTCAAATTCTGCTGCCTTTGTCTCGACTGCCTTTCTTACGTCTGGCAGGAAAATGTAATCTCCGTTTGCGAATGGCAGGTCACCTTTTTCAATAAGGAATGGAAGCATACCCCAGTTAATAAGGTTGGAACGATAGCGCTTTGTAGCGTATTCATTTGCAATGTTAGCCCAGCCACCTAATACTTTCTGGCAGGATGCTGCCTGTTCTCTGGCGGAACCGTCACCTGGTTTTACAGCAAAGATTGTACTTCCGATTCCAATATTTTCATTGGTAACATCTGCATACTTAGCGTGAATTGCATCAATTACTGGTGCTAATTCTGCTAATGCTTCTACTGGATTGCTGTTCGCTTCTACTGCTTCCTGTGCTGCTCTTACTTCTTTGGCACGTCCTACATAAGCAGGATCTTTTCTTGAAAGAGTAAACTCTGCAAGGCCAAGTGGATTCGAACGGTAGGAGGATGTTTCTCCTGATGGAATTAATTCATCTGTCGTTGTAACTGGATCATGGATCTCGGACACAACTTTCAGAATCATGTTTTCTGGAAGTGCGCTCATCTTTGGCCAGTCTTTGATATTTGGTCCGAACTTAATCTCTACAGATGGATCTGCCACTCCTTTGCTGTCAAATACACGATTTGCGTAAATGCTGCTGTCAAAGTGATATTTTCTTCCTGTATATTCTACATCAAGGTCTGTTGCTGGCGTAAGGTATCCTTTATTGGCTGCGGTTGCTGCGATAGAGCGGGCATCCATTAATGCTACGGAAGCAATCTGACCATTTTGTAACTTAGAACCTTCTCTGTTCGGGAAGTTTCTTGTGGAATGACGGATACTTAAGCTATTGTTGGATGGCGTATCTCCCGCACCGAAACATGGACCACAGAATGCTGTTTTTACGATAGCACCACTTTCCATAAGGGCTGCTGCTGCACCATTCTTTACTAATTCCATGTAGATTGGTGTACTTGCAGGATAAACACTTAATGTAAATTCATCCGCTCCAATAGATTTTCCTTTGATAATATCTGCTGCTGCGCATAAGTTTTCAAATCCACCACCGGCACATCCTGCGATGATTCCCTGTTCTACATAGAGCTTTCCATCGCGAACTTTATCGGTAAGTTTAAAGTCTACCTGTCCATCTAAGCTGACAAGTGCTTTCTGCTCACAGTCGTGAAGAACATCCATCAGGTTCTTATTCATATCTTCAATCGTATATGTATTACTTGGATGGAATGGCATAGCAATCATTGGACGAATCTTGCTTAAATCAATCTTAACCATTCCGTCATAGTAAGCAACTTTTGCAGGATTTAATTCTTTGTAATCTTCTACTCTTCCATGGATATCATAGAAATCTTTAATTACATCATCTGTTTTCCAGATAGAGGAAAGACAGGTTGTCTCTGTTGTCATTACGTCAACACCGATACGGAAGTCTGCACTCAGCTTCTCAACACCTGGTCCAACAAACTCCATAACTTTATTATTTACATAACCATTCTGGAATACTGCTCCGATAATCGCAAGAGCTACGTCCTGTGGACCGACACCTTTTATTGGCTCTCCTGTCATGTAGATTCCAATAACACCTGGCATATTAATATCGTAAGTCTGGTTTAAGAGCTGCTTTACAAGCTCTGGTCCGCCTTCACCCATTGCCATTGTTCCAAGTGCTCCATAACGGGTATGAGAATCAGAACCAAGAATCATTGCTCCACCGCAGGCAAGCATTTCTCTTGCGAACTGATGGATAACTGCCTGATGAGGAGGTACATAGATTCCACCGTACTTTTTCGCACAGGTAAGTCCAAACATATGGTCATCTTCGTTGATTGTTCCACCAACAGCACATAAGCTGTTATGACAGTTTGTGAGAACATATGGCATAGGGAACTTCTCTAATCCTGATGCACGTGCTGTCTGGATAATTCCTACATAAGTGATATCATGGGAAGTTAACTTATCAAAACGAATTTTTAACTTTTCCATGTTATCAGAAGTATTATGGGCTTCTAAAATACCATAAGCAATTGTTCCCTTCGCTGCTTCTTCTTTAGAAGGTGCATTCGGACCAGCCACTGCCTGCAGTCTTGCCTGGGCTTCCGGAGTATCTTCTATAATTTCTGTTCCATTTACAAGATACGCTCCTGTTTTTAACAGTTCCATCATTCTATCCTGCTATTGAAGCTTTCGCTTGAATAGCTTTTCCTTTCCTAAAATATATTATTAGTAAGATATTTGTAATGATACGAAATCCTTCAGCCTTTTCATATCGTTACGCCTGTTAATTATATTAGCATAAACGCAGGATAAAATTCAATAATCCATAAGTGGTATTAATTTTGTAAACTTCCAGGTTGCCGAGGCAAAATCAGAATTCATATTATAGGATTTGGATATCATTCAGACGATTATAGCTTTCCATGAAACTGATTTGTAGGATTTGGAATAGTTAGCCGCTGTAAATTTTCTGTAGGATTGCTCAAAAAATACGAGGAAGAACCCTTCTGGCAATCCGACTACAGATTTCTCTACAGCGGCGTCTCCTTTGCTAGGCAAATCAGAATCTAATTATTTTTCAATTTTTTCAGAAACCATTTGCGGAATCCTTCTTCTACAATTTCTTTTCCAATAATATATGCTGCACAAAATAGGCTTCCTGTCTGTGTAATTTTCTGCATGTTTTCCTGTTGTGGCATATATAAGGACAGCAGAAGAGATATGAGCATAAATATACATAAGCTTGCCAAAATCTGTCCTTCCCATTTTTGGGTATTTTCAAGAAATTTCTGCCAGATATTTTGTCCAGTAAGATATTTTACGATTGTATCTCTCCAATTTTTTTTGAACCAGATATCCCCCTCCTGGCTGCCGCTATGGCAACAGGCGTATACACAATCTTCTGTTATTTTTTCTCTGCCACTCTGATTTAAACCAGACATAAACAGGATTCTTCCCTGCTTTTGCAAGAATTTTTTTGAATATTCCTGCTGATGTTTTCTCCATATGGCTATAATCTGGCTTTTTTCGACTTCTGAAAGTCCGCAATAAATGCGAATACTTTTTATCTGTTTTTCGAGAGCCACGTTTTTTAGAAGCAAAAACTGTTTTCTATCTATCACTTCTCTTTTTTCTTTCACTATTCCCATCTGTTTTCCAATAGAAAATGCCGATTCTCTGTTCTGATTCGTAAAAAAGAAGTATTTCACACCTGTTTTCTTTAATTCCTGCATAAATCGCTGAAACTTCTCCTTTTGAAATCTGGACGGGAAATATATATCTTCAAAACCAACAGCAACGATTGGCCTTTCTCCTTCTACCGCAGTTTTTTTTAAAAAATCTGGTTGAAAATAAATTCCCTGACGGATAAAAATTTCCTGGAGAATCATATTTTCTGTATAACTTCCTCCATTTTCTTCTCTCTCTTTCTCCTCTGCCGCATATAGTCTTCCTTGTTTCTTCCTTTGTTTACCAATTGTATTCAAAGAGATTTTTCCTTTCATGCTTTCATTTTTTTCTACATACTTATCTTCTATATTCTCTGTCATTTTAACAGTTCTGTTTATACCTGTATTCTCTTTCACATTTTCAAAGATAGGATACACCACCTGCTGTGTTACAATAGCCCGTCCTGTATTTTCTGCAAAAATTTCTCCCTGTTTATATTCTTTATATGGTAACTTTAAACTTATAATAGCGAGCGGAACTTTTTCCCCTCTTTTCAAACGCACAATGTCCCCTTTTACAAGACTATTTACCTGCACACATTGAAATATATTTTCTCGTAAAACCACTACTTTAGTTTTACATATTTCTTCCTTCTTAAATAATACTTTACTATAACGAAATGTCTTTTCCACCTTTCCAGAAAGAAATACCATAAAAGACACAAACAACACTGTTTTTACTCTTTGATCAAATTGAAACAAAACACTTACCACACATAAATATAGAAAGAAAAAGAAAAGCAGATCCTGGCACTCCTGTTTTAAACACATAAACCAAATCCGCTTCTTCTCTTTCGTTATACTATTCCTAGAACTCCTCTTCCCACGCTGCTTCTGCCTCACTTTTGCCAGCGTAAGCCCCCTTTGTATATTTGTATCATACTTCAATTCTAAATATTCAATCGTTCTATCATCCTTTTTCTTCTCCAAATTCTTCTGGCTCCTGTCCATATTCATAGCAACCCTCCCGTTTTCTCTGTATACCGAGTGATATCCCCTTAAATGGGGAATCTTCTTGCTAGAAGAAGATAAAAATCTCCCTGTTTATAAAAAAACGTAACACACTATCTCAGATTGTCTTATTAAATATATGTTAGTTTACAAGAGAAATATGCCCTTCTATGGATTCTCTTTTTGGAGTTCGTCTCCTTTTATTCTTTTTCCAAAATCTGTCCCGTCCGATAAGCATGCAGCAGCTTCTCAAGGTCACTGATCTGCTCTTTTAACTGGCGACCTGTTTCGGTGTCTATCACTCTCTCACGCTGAGCAGAAACCTCACGGATAACGGTATCAGAATGTACGTCTATCTCTTTTTCAATAACGTCTTCTGTCGAAGTAAATGTCTCATGAGAAACAAGACGCAGACCTCTTGAATTATAGATAAGGGTGTAACCGGCAATTCCTGTCGTTCCGCGGTATGCTTTCGAAAAGCCACCATCAATGATCATGACTTTACCGTTACATTTGACAGGGGATTCACCCTCTTTTACGTGAACAGGCATATGCCCATTGATAATATGACCTTTTTCGATATCTACGCCAAATTCTTTGAGGATATTATTTACAACATCTTCTCTCTCTATCAGGCGGTAATAATGGTCTTTTCTCTCAATCTGCACTTCTTTATCGGCAATGAAATACCGCTCAAATGTCGCCATCTTTTCCTTGCCATAGACTGGGGAGTTCTCATTAGACCAGATATACCACATGATATCCTTTCCATATTCATGTTCTTCTCTGTTATCCTGCTCGTAATATCCATTTCTTGCGTAGTACTCAAGCACATCATAAAGTTCTTTGCCAGAATACTGTTTGCTGCCAATCTTAACTTTACGGAAGTTTCCCTTCTCATCAAGCGGCACACAGCCATGATAGAGAAGATTGGAATTATAACAAAGATACAGACCGCCTTTATTAAATAGGAAACGGATATGTTCCTGTAACTTATCGCAGTTTAAAAAGTTCATGCAAAGGCGGTTCATCAAGGCTTCTTCTGCTTCGGAAAGTTCATATGGATTATTCGGGTCAATAGTAGGGAAGGATTTATCAAGAAGTTCATACTTCTTACCTTCTATCATAATGGTTCCTTCCTCGTAATCGATCTTATCAAGAAGGAGTCTTTTGTCCATATTAAACTCTGGCCTTCTCTTGATCACCTGTCCCTCTAACTTAAACTGAATAATAGCAATGGCTTTATGCATCTTCATATTGAGAGATACTTCTCTTAAATCAGAGTCTTCCTGTGCATGAACCCGGAAGCACTGACAAGGATCATTCGCATATGTTTCAATCGCAAAACTTGCGAGTGGGACAAGATTAATTCCATATCCGTCTTCTAATACATTAAGATTATTATATCTTGCTGAAAGACGAATGACATTGGCAATACAGGCTTTTTGACCAGAAGCCGCTCCCATCCATACCACATCATGGTTTCCCCACTGGAAGTCCACATTACTGTGTTCCATCAGGTGATCCATAATGATATGCGGGCCTGGGCCTCGGTCAAAAATATCTCCGATAACATGAAGCCGTGTGACAACTAACTTCTGAATAACCCCGGCAATGGCAACAATAAATTCTTTCGCTCTGTTTAAGCGGATAATCGTATCAAAGATTTCATTATAATATTCTTCTTTTTCTACAACACGGTTATTTTCACTCAAAAGCTCTTCAAGAATATAAGAAAAATCAGCCGGCAGACTCTTTCTAAGTTTTGATCTTGTATACTTGGCAGAGCTTTCCTTACATACCGCAATCAGGCGATGCAGGGATACCTTATACCAATCCTGAAAATCTTCTTCAGATAACTCTAACCGCATCCGCTCTACTTTCTGCTCTGGATAATAAATCAGAGCTGCCAGACTCTTTTTATCTCTGGCGCAGAGTGTATTACCAAAAACATCTTCTATCTTATTGCGAATGGCTCCTGAGCCAGTTTTTAAGATATGTAGAAATTGCTCGTACTCCCCATGTACATCAGAAACAAAATGTTCTGTCTCCTTTGGCAGATTTAGAATTGCCTGCAGATTGATAATCTCTGTACAGGCCTTTGCCACGCTTGGATACTGTGTTGCCAGACTCTGCAAAAACTTCAGGTTTAACTTTTCCATAATTAACCCCCTCTATGGAATTTTAACATTATATCGTTATTAAATATTTTTGCCTTATACTTTGTCTTTTGTATCTGTACTTCTTTACCGCATCTACCGTAAGTTGGACATACAGCTTGCAGGAATAATTTTCAAACACACTCTAGTTTCTACTTAATTCTCTTTCTGGTCTTCCGCAGCCGCTATCTCTCTCTTCTTCTGCTCAAGCTGAAGATAAGGACGCATCTCAATAAGCGGAGCTCCATTGTTACGGATATAGTCTTCTGTGATTGTAACTCGTCCGATATTATCATCCTTTGGAATTTCATACATAATATCAAGCATGAATTTCTCGATGATCGCGCGAAGTGCTCTCGCTCCAGTATCTTTTTCCATAGCCTTCTCCGCAATGGCTGTCAAAGCTCCATCTTCAAACTGCAAATCCACTTCATCTAATGCCAGAAGTTTCTGATACTGTTTTAATATTGCATTCTTAGGTTCTTTCAGAATATCAACCAGCATTTCCTTTGTCAAGGCATTTAATGTAAATATTATTGGTAATCTTCCAATAAATTCTGGAATCATTCCAAATTTACGGATATCTTCTACTGTAACATACTGTAACATGTTCTTTTCATGATCGTATTTGTCCTTAAGTTCTGCATGGAATCCGATAGAGGAATGCTGTGTCATTCTCTCTTTGATAATATCCTCTAATCCAGGGAATGCACCACCGCAGATAAAGAGAATATTTCTTGTATTCATTACAGCAGTCGGAACCATCGCATTTTTAGAGCTTGCACCTACCGGCACTTCTACCTCGCTGCCTTCTAACAGTTTTAAGAGTGCCTGCTGTACAGATTCTCCGCTTACATCACGGCTTGTCGTATTTTTCTTCTTTGCGATTTTATCAATCTCATCGATGAAAATAATTCCAGTCTCTGCTTTTTCTACATCATTATCGGCATTGGCAAGTAATTTAGAAAGCACACTTTCTACGTCATCACCGATATAACCTGCCTCTGTAAGAGAAGTTGCATCACAGATTGCCAGAGGTACATTTAACAGTCTTGCTAATGTTTTTACAAGATGGGTCTTACCAGAACCTGTCGGTCCGATCATAAGCATATTAGACTTATCAATCTCGATTTCATCCATCGTATTTGTAATGACACGTTTATAATGGTTATATACGGCAACGGACATTACCTTTTTCGCATAATCCTGTCCGATAACATACTCGTCAAGCTGTGCCTTAATCTGATGTGGCGCAGGAATATTCTTTAAAGTAAGCTTTGGTTCTTCCTTCTTATTTTTCTTCTTTTTCTTTTTTGCCTTTTTTGTCTTTGGCTTCTGGTTAGACATCGTTCCTGATAACAGATCTCCAAGATTCATATCTTTTAAATTGTTAAAGTCCATGTTGGACAGGTCAAGGAACTGGATGCCATTTCCACCACCAAATCCAGAATTAAAGGAATCAAAAGACTTCTGCATACAGTCAGAACAGATGCTTAAACCTGTCGGCATATGGATGAGCTTTGCACCTTGTTCTTCTGTACGATGGCAGACACAGCAGGACTCAAACTTGTTTTTCGGAGTATCGTCTTCCTCGTCTCCGTCATCTTCAATCTCATAATCCTCTTCGTCAATTTCTTCTGCATCGTCTTCTACAATATCGTCCGGCTCCTTTTTTTCATTAAAAATAACCTGTGCAGGAGGTTCTGCAAATACCATTTCTTCCTGTTCCTGATTTATCGTATTTTCCTTTTTCATGTTTGTATCTCCTGTCATTACCTCTCCGTACTCCTGCCTTTTAAGATTGCCTCGCCAAGCAGCATATCTTCCGGAGTTGTAATTTTCATGTTTTCGTAACTTCCCTTTATCATGCGGACGCCACGGATTCCGTAAGTTTCCATCACCATTCCGTCATCGGTTACAGAATCATCACCCGCTTCCATCATTTTCTGGTAAGCTTCTCTGATTTCTGCTGTCACAAAACACTGTGGTGTCTGAATCTGCCACATGGTGCTTCTCGGTGGGGTAGAAACTGCATAGCGATCCTCATCAACAATTTTTATCGTATCTTTTACCGGCATTCCCATAACACAGGACTTGTCTTTTTTCACCTGCTCAATGCAAAATTCAATCAATTCCGGCGTGATAAAAGCTCTAGCGCCATCATGAATTAAAACATATCCCTCTTCTGGCATGGAACACAATGCCTTATATACAGAGTCATAGCGTTCTGCACCCCCGGTAATGATGCCGCTGACTTTTTTATAATCATACTTATCTAAAATGTTTTCCTGTGCATATTCTATTTCTCCCGGAGCAACTACAAGAATAATCTCATCTACAGAACTTTTCTCAAATGCTTCTAAAGCATAGGTGATAACCGGCCGGTCTAAGAGAGTCATATATTGCTTTTGTATTTTTGAATGCATTCGGCTTCCTTTTCCTGCCGCAAGAACAATCGCTGTTACTTTTTCTTTCATGTACTCCCTCCTGTTTTTCAAATTTTTACCGTTCTCCAATTTTTAAATTCGGCTTTGCATTTAAGTCCCAGCCATCACGAATACCTTTGATATACTCATAATATCCTGCCACACCGATCATCGCCGCATTATCTGTACAAAAAATTGGTGATGGATGATAGAATTCTATTCCATTTTTACGGCAGGCTTCTTCCATCTGCGCGCGAAGAGAAGAGTTTGAAGCAACGCCGCCTGCGATTGCTACCTTATTAATGCCAAGACGCTTTGCCGCTCCTACTGTATGTTCAGTAAGCACATCGGTAACGGACTGCTGGAAAGAAGCTGCCACATCGGCACGATTGACTTCCTCACCTTTCATCTGGCACTGATTTAAGTAATTTAATACGGCGGACTTTAAGCCACTGAAACTGAAATCATCCGGTGCATCAGTAATCTTTGCTCTTGGGAATGCAATTGCTTTTTTATTGCCTTCTTTGGCAAGCTTATCAATCTTTGGACCACCTGGATAACCAAGCCCGATTGCTCTTGCGACCTTATCAAATGCCTCCCCTGCCGCATCGTCTCTTGTTCTTCCGATAATCTCATATTCCCCGTAGCCTTTTACAAGTACAAGGTGAGAATGCCCACCGGAAGCAACCATACATAAAAATGGCGGCTCTAATTCTTTATGTTCAATGTAGTTCGCACTGATATGTCCCTCGATATGATGCACACCAACTAACGGCTTCTTCGCTGCATAAGCAAGTGCTTTGGCTTCTGCAACGCCGACAAGTAAGGCACCAACTAATCCCGGACCATAAGTGACCGCGATAGCATCAATGTCTTCTAATGTGACATCTGCTTCTTTTAATGCCGTCTCAATTACAATATTTATTTTTTCTATATGTTTTCTTGATGCAATTTCCGGCACAACACCACCAAACATCGTATGCAGTTTAATCTGTGTGTAAATCGTATTTGATAAAACTTCCCTGCCGTTTTTTACAACGGCTGCTGCTGTCTCATCACAGGAAGTTTCAATTGCCAGAATCAATACATCTTTTTTCCGTTCTTCCATGTTTCCTATTCCTCCTCAAATAACAGAGTCGTACTTTTTCCGTCTTTTCCGGCACTGGCAGTGGCAAATATCTTTCTTACTTCTTCCATATATGGCTCCGGTCTTACTAAAGACGGGCTGTAGTGCGTAAGCCACATTTCCTTCACACAAGCTTTCTTTGCCATTTCTGCTGCCTCATAAAATGTCATATGTTTATATTCGACTGCTTTCGCCTTCTTTTCCGGCTCGCCATACATTCCTTCGCAGATAAATAAATCGGCATCTTTTGCATGTTCCACAATGGAATCCGTTGGTCTGGTATCGGTTGTATAGGTGCATTTGATACCTTTTCTTGACGGTCCGAGAACCAGATTGCTTGTAAGTGTTCTGTCAGGCAGCTCGATTGTCTCTCCCTTTTGCAGGCGATTCCAGTACTGCATCTCTACGTTATTTTCTTTTGCCTTGTTCACATCAAACTTTCCGGCACGGTCAATCTCAATCGTATAGCCGTAGCAGGTGATATTGTGATTCACACGAAATGCAGTAATACGGCAGCCGCATACATCAAGCACTTCCTCTTTTTCCTTTAATTCATGAAAAACAATCGGAAACGGTAAGTCTGGTGCGATGACTCTTAATGAGTTTACTACACGCTCTAATCCTCTTGGTCCTACCATTAACAGCGGCTCGGTTCTCTGTGCATTTCCCAGTGTTAAAAGAAGCCCTGGCAGGCCACTGATATGATCGGCGTGATAATGGGTAAAGCAGATGACTTCAATCGGCTTAAAACTCCAGCCTTTTTCCTTGATCGCCACCTGTGTTCCCTCGCCACAATCTATTAAAATACTGTTTCCATTGTATCTTGCCATCAATGATGTCAGTTTGCGGTATGGCAGCGGCATCATTCCTCCACAGCCAAGCAAACACAATTCCAGCATAACATCCCTCACTTTTCTATAGCAGTTCTGTCTGTTTCTCCACTTTTACAGGAAGTTTAAACTGCTTCGTCCATATATCATAACAGGATTCACACAGAAAAATACTGTGTATTTCCCCGTCTTTTTTTGAGAAGTATCCCCATTCCTTTTTGATGGAAAGGTAATCTTCTCTCTTAATATTGTCTGTTGTCTCTATCTTTTTTCCACAGGAATTACAGTAAATTTCATGTACTTTTTTATCCATTGTATCCTCCATTTTCAAAAATGTTTCAAAAACTTTTCTTCTAATTTTAATATCGTATCTCACCATAAATCTCATAGGCCATTTAACTATAGAAAGAATCGTTCTTAAAATAAAACTATTTTTGTAATTCTTCCGATACCATTATACAAAAAAATACGACAAAAAGTACTGGTAACTACTGGCATCCTTATGCCTCCCAGAGCATAAGTCTTGCATCTTCCCGCGGATTATCGTAATAATTCTTTCTCTGTCCGACTTCTTTAAATCCAGCGTGTTCATACAAGGTAACCGCCGCTATATTGGAAGCACGGACTTCGAGATAAATGCTGTGCAGATTCTGCTTTTTTGCCTCTTCTAATAACTGTTTTAACAGCTTTCCGGCAATTCCCTTTTTTCGGTGAGAAGGCAGTACCGCCACATTTGTAATGTCTGCTTCATCAAGCACCATTTTCATACCAACATAGCCGATTACCTCTTCTTCTTCTTTTGCAAGGAAAGAACAATAGCCTTCGGTATGAAACATCTCTTTTAAACCTTCTACAGACCACGGAACAGAAAAACATTCTTTCATCAGAAGTCCTGTCTTTTCACAGTCTGCTTCGGTCATTGGGCAAATTTTCATTCTTCTAACTTCTTTCCCTTTGCTTCAAGCTCCCGTTCTGCCTGTGACTTTCTTAAATAAATCGGCGCATGGTCGCTCGCTGGCTCTGCTTTGCCTTCTTCGTATAACTTCATGGCACGAATGGCAACCGCTCCGGCTCTCTGGCGACTTAAATGTGCCGGTGCGTAAGAATGCTCTACGTTACAAAGTTCCTCAATAATATCTTTATATACTGGAACGCCATCTCCTAAAAAAATAACTGGCTTACCAAGTTTTTGTCCAAGCTCGTTGCACTTTTTAATAATATCTTCAACCGGGCCTGCCTCCTGTGCGACAAGTTCTTCAAACTCTGTTCCACCTGCAAAATGATAAATTCCGGTATATACCTGCTGTCTTCTCGCATCCATCATCGGACAGATAATGGCATCTGTACCATAAAAGTTGCAGGCGATTCCTTCTAAAGTTGGAACGGAAATGATTGGCTTATTCAGTGCCAGTCCAAGTCCCTTTGCTGTTGCAGAACCAATACGAAGCCCTGTAAAAGAACCTGGCCCTGCCGCTACCGCAATGGCATCCATCTCAGAAAGTTCTGTCTGTGTCATTTTCACAATCTCATCAAGCATCGGTAAAAGTGTCTGTGAATGTGTTTTTTTATAATTTAATGTATACTCTGCAACAAGAGTCTCCCCGTCTAAAATGGCAACAGAGGCCACTAATCCAGAGCTGTCTAATGCAAGAAGTTTCATCTATCTTTGCACCTCCTCAACGGTAATCAGACGATAGTCAAATCCCTTGGATAAGTCTTTGTCGATATGAATTTCTGTATACTGTGCCGGGAGAAGTTCCTCTATCAGGTTCGCCCACTCGATAAAGCAGACGCCTTCTCCCTCGATATATTCTTCAAAACCAATTTCGTACATTTCTTCCGGGTCACTGATGCGGTACACATCAAAGTGATAAAATGGAAGTCTTCCCTCATCGTATACCTGTAAAATAGTAAAGGTCGGACTACTGACTGGTTCTTTGATTCCAAGTCCTGCCGCAAATCCTTTTGTAAATACGGTTTTTCCGACTCCCAAATCACCGTAAAGGCAGTAAACCTGACCTGCTGCTGCCTTTTCTCCGCATTGTTTTCCCAGTGCAAATGTCTCTTCTGCGCTGTTACTTTCTATTTTCATGTTTACCTCTTTTTATCTATCTTGTCCTCACAGAGTTTTCTTTCTCTCATATTTGCAATTGTTCTTTCATCATCTCATAAAACCAATCACAGAAAGCCTTCGAAAGGACATGATTCTTTATTTGTCTTTGACTTTTTTGCTTATCTATTTTATTTGTCTCTTATCTGTTTTTCATTTCTTCAATGAAGTTTAAAATATCTGCCCGCTGTGCTCCCATTGCCTCTGTAGGAATCAGGAAAGCATTATTCTTTCCTGTATAAATAACCGCAACGGATTTATAGAAAATTATCTTTGTTACTTTCTTCCACTCCACATCAATCGCATTTTCTGATAATTCCAGATGTAAGCCCCACTCGTCAAGCATGTAATGGAATGTCTGCTCATAGATTGGATTTAACTTCCTTGCATTCTTGGCACGAAGATATGTCGTAAATGGAATCCATATCAGAATAAATAAGGAACAGATTAATGGCATAGCAATATTACCCTGTTTTTTAACGATAACGGCAATCGGCCATGCAATTGCTAAAACAGTGACAAGAATCATCAAAGGCTGACGATACGTATGCCCAAAAAGGAAGGTATTCAGTGCCGACTGTGTAATGTCTGCATCAATGCGATAATGCTTCCCCTGTGGCTCCATCATCACTTTTTTTTCTAATTCCTCTGGCTGCTTTTCTTCTTCATTATCGGAAACTGCCGCTGACATATTTATAGAAGTTTCTAAGTCATCTGCACCGGGTGTTCCTGCCTTTTCCGCATCACTGACACTGTGATTTCCAGCCGCTCCGGTAGTTTCTGTTTCTAATTCTTCCTCTCCGACCCCAACTGGTCTGTCGAGTTCTGCAAGATTCATCTTGCTTATTTCTTCAAAACTCTTCACGTTTTGCCCCTCCTATTGTGACCACAGCCTTACTTGTTGTGGTCAATCTTCATCGTAAGCTGGATTCTCTTTTTGTTTAAATCCACGCTCATTACCTGCACATCTATAATATCTCCCACACTGACTACTTCAAGCGGATGCTTAATGTAACGATCTGTCATCTGTGAAATGTGTACTAAACCATCCTGATGCACGCCAATATCTACAAAGGCACCGAAATCAATAACATTGCGGACCGTTCCTTTTAAGACCATGCCTTCTTTTAAGTCTTTCATCTCAAGGACATCTGTTCTAAGTACCGGCTTTGGCATTTCACTACGTGGATCTCTTCCTGGCTTTTCTAATTCTTCTATAATATCGTGAAGTGTCATCTCACCAATGCCAAGATTTTCTGCCAATTCTTTTTCATCTTTAATCTGAGAATTAAGAGAGCTAAGACCACCGCCACGGATGCTTTCTGATGTGTAGCCTAAATCATTTAATAACTTTGTCGCTGCCTCGTAGGACTCTGGATGTACGCTTGTATTATCAAGTGGTTCTTCTCCACCAGGGATTCTTAAGAAACCTGCACACTGTAAAAATGCTTTTGGTCCAAGCTTTGGCACTTTTAAGAGTTCTTTTCTGGTATGGAAACGCCCATTTTCCTCACGGTAAGCAACAATATTTTTCGCAACTGCCTTGCTGATTCCGGCAATGTAAGAAAGCAATGGGGCGGAAGCAGTATTTAAGTCAACACCGACTTTATTTACACAGTCCTCAACAACACCATTTAACGCTTCTTCTAATCGCTTCTGGTTCATATCATGCTGATACTGTCCAACACCAATTGCTTTTGGCTCAATCTTTACAAGCTCTGCCAGCGGGTCCTGCAATCTTCGGGCGATAGAGGCCGCACTTCTTTGTCCTACATCAAATTCCGGGAACTCTTCGGTTGCGAGCTTACTTGCAGAATAAACAGATGCGCCTGCTTCATTTACAATAACGTAAGCAACCTGTTCTGGTATTTCCCTGATCAGTTCTGTGATAACCTGTTCTGATTCACGGCAGGCAGTACCATTTCCCACACTGATTACAGAAACATTGTATTTCTTAATCATATCATGTACCGTTTTCTTGGCCTGTTCTACCTTACACTGTGGTGCAGTTGGGTATACAACAACGGTATCTAACACCTTACCCGTAGGATCTACCACAGCAAGTTTACATCCAGTACGGAATGCAGGGTCCCATCCTAAAACTGTTCTTCCTTCCATTGGCGGCTGCATGAGAAGCTGTGTTAAATTCTTTCCAAAGACAGTAATGGCACCTTCCTGTGCTTTTTCTGTAATTTCACTTCGAATATCTCTTTCGATGGATGGGGCAATGAGTCGATTGTATGCATCAAGTATCGCTTCTTCCATGAGTGCTTTTGTATTTAGATTATCCTTCACCATTGTTTTATTTAATGCATTGACAATCTGCACATCTGGTGCCTCTACCTTAACAGTAAGGAACTTTTCTTTTTCTCCACGGTTAATCGCAAGAACCCGATATCCCGTAACTTTAGAAAGTGGCTCTCTGAAATCGTAATACATTTCGTATACAGATTCTGCTTTCTCATCTTTTGCTTTTACAACAAGACTTCCCTGTTCCATCGTACAGTTACGGATGCTTTTACGATAATCTGCCATATCTGCAATCATTTCCGCAATGATATCCTTGGCTCCGGCAATCGCTTCTTTTGCGTTTGCCACACCTTTTTCTGCGTTCACAAAGGCTGCTGCTTCTTCTTCCATGCTTTTTGTTGTCTTCTGTAAAAGAAGAATATTAGCCAATGGCTCTAAGCCCTTTTCCTTCGCTTTTGTCGCTCTTGTCTGCTTTTTCGGGCGATATGGGCGGTATAAGTCATCTACTGCTACCAGAGTTTCTGCTGAGAGAATCTTTTTCTTTAAATCTTCTGTCATCTTACCCTGATCTGTAATCGCATTGATTACCTGCTCTTTTTTCTCCTCTAAGTTGCGAAGATAGAGAAGGCGTTCATGTAAATTACGGAGTGTCTCGTCATTAAGAGCTCCTGTCATTTCTTTACGGTATCTGGCAATAAACGGAATCGTATTGCCCTCATCAATAAGCTGTACTGCTGCTTTCGCCTGTTCTTCTTTAATCGCAAGTTCCTGCGCCAGTTTTTTTATAATATCCATTATTCTGTCTGCTCCTTATGTCTGTAATTTTCATTTTAAGCCTTCTTTGGGGTTGTGATCCAGCGAAGGTATGCATTCATAAATGCATCCAGGTTGCCGTCCATCACGCTCTGCACATTACCGGTCTCTTCTCCGGTTCTGTGGTCTTTTACCATAGTATATGGCTGCATAACGTAGGAACGAATCTGGTTACCCCAGCCATTATCGGACACTTCACCACGGATATCTGATAATTTTTCCCGGTTTTCCTGCTCCTTAATCAGATACAGCTTTGCCTTTAACATCTGCATTGCCTTATCCTTGTTCTTGTGCTGGGAACGCTCATTCTGGCACTGTACGACAACACCAGTAGGAATATGGGTAATACGGATAGCCGAATCCGTCTTGTTAATGTGCTGTCCACCTGCTCCACTGGCACGGTAGGTATCAATACGGATATCTTCATCAGCAATCTCTACTGATAAATCTTCTTCAATATCCGGCATAACATCACAGGATGCAAAAGAAGTCTGTCTCTTTCCTGCTGCATTAAATGGGGAAATTCTCACAAGACGGTGTACTCCTCTCTCAGACTTTAAGTATCCGTAAGCATTCTCCCCATTTACTTCAAATGTAATGGATTTGATTCCTGCCTCATCTCCATCGAGATAATCAAGAACTTCTGTCTTAAAGCCGTGACTATCCGCCCATTTGCTATACATTCGGTAAAGCATTCCTGCCCAGTCACAGGATTCCGTTCCTCCTGCACCTGCATGAAGGGTAACAATCGCATTATTTTTATCATACTCACCAGATAAAAGTGTCTGAATCTTTAAATTATCAAATTCTATCTCAAATTCTCCAAGTAATTCTTCAATATCTGGAATCACACTGGCATCATTTTCTTCATTACCAAGTTCAATCATGGTAGAAACATCATCCAGCGTTAATTCTAATGCATGATAGGCAGAAACGGTATCTTTGAGATTTTTAACTTTTCTGGTAACTTCCTGTGCCTTGTCCGGGTCATTCCAGAACCCCTCTTCCCGCATTTCACTTTCTAATTCTTTAATCTGCTCATGCTTATGAGAAAGTGCCAGAGAAACGCCAAGCTCTTTCATCGGCTCTTTATATTGATTTACCGTAAATTTGTATTGTTCTAATTCAACCAATTATAAAACCCTCTCTATTATATAAAATGTAGACAAAATATAAAAACCTGCAATCATTCAGTATAACTTCTCAAGGACGTTTATTCATCCTGAAATCTTTTAGAACGATTACCTGTAGTTATCTGTATATTTGAATAGTTCCATGTATATGATAAAGAAAGGCACAGTGCCTATTCCTTCGCAGGTGCATTCTCTGCATCTGCTGCAAAATATTCACTGTGCAAAACTTTTCCTGCGCGGAGCGCGTTTTAAAAATGTCTTTCCAAGCACACACTAATTTGCAAATCTTCCGCAGCAGTTTTTATATTTCTTTCCGCTGCCGCATGGACATGGTGCATTACGTCCGATTTTTGCTTCTTTTCTGCGGTAAGGTCCTCTTTCCACAAGCTCATCCTTGTTTGTACCTGTTGCTCTTGCAACCTGTTTTCTCTCAACCTTCTGCTCAATCTGAACGTGCATTAATGCACCAACAGTATCGTGACGAATGTTCTTTGTCATCTCCTCAAACATATCGTATCCAAGGAATTTATACTGAACAACTGGGTCTTTCTGTGCGTAGGACTGAAGTCCGATACTCTCACGGAGCTGATCCATATCATCAATGTGGTTCATCCACTTACTGTCAATAACTTTAAGAAGGATAACCCTCTCTACCTCACGGATACCATCGTTAAAGATTGCTGCATCTTCTTCACCAAGTTCTACACCTTCCTCTGGCACATTAACTTTGGCAAATTCGTTGAAGTCTTTTTCTTTCTTATGGTAAACCTTCATTGCTTCATCCTGCAGACGAGAGATCAGAGCTTCTTTGTCGTTCTTCTCTTTTTCTTCATCTGTAAGAGTGATTGGCTCTAATGGAATCTTTCTTCTTAAAGACTCGTTCAGTTCTACAAGATTTAACTCTTTTAATGGCTGCTCGCCTGCGACCATGTTCACATCGTCAGCAACAACGTCTTTAATCATCTTGTAAACAACATCACGCATGCTCTCACCATTCAATACACGGCGTCTTTCTGCGTAAATAACCTCTCTCTGATCATTGTTCACCTGGTCATAATCGAGAAGATTACGACGGATACCGAAGTTGTTGTTCTCAATCTTCTTCTGTGCCTTTTCAATCTGTTTTGTGATTGTCTTATGCTGAATCTCTTCACCTTCCGGAATCTTTAATGCCTTATAGACACCCATCATTCTCTCAGAACCGAACAGACGCATTAAATCATCTTCAAGAGATAAGTAGAACTTAGATTCACCTGGGTCACCCTGACGACCGGCACGACCACGTAACTGGTTATCAATTCGTCTACTCTCATGTCTTTCTGTACCGATAATCTTTAAACCGCCAAGTTCTGCAACACCATCTTCAAGCTTGATGTCGGTACCACGGCCAGCCATGTTTGTTGCGATTGTAACAGCTCCTCTTTCACCGGCATGGGAAACAATCTCCGCCTCTAATTCATGGAACTTCGCATTCAGTACATTATGCTTGATTCCCCTCTTGCTTAAGAGTTCGCTTACTTCTTCAGATGTATCGATATTAATGGTACCAACCAAGACTGGCTGCCCCTTCTTGTGGGATTCTACAATATCATTGATAACAGCATTTAACTTTTCTTTCTTTGTCATGTAGATGGCATCTTCATGATCCACACGAATCATTGGCTTATTTGTAGGAATCTCAACTACGTCCATTCCATAAATATCCATGAACTCCTTGTCCTCTGTCATGGCTGTACCAGTCATACCGGCTTTCTTCTTATACTTGTTAAAGAAGTTCTGGAATGTGATCGTAGCAAGTGTCTTAGACTCTCTGTTAACCTTTACATGTTCCTTTGCCTCGATTGCCTGATGTAAACCATCAGAATAACGACGGCCTGGCATGATACGTCCGGTAAACTCATCAACGATAAGCACTTCGTTATCTTTTACTACGTAATCTCTGTCACGGAACATAAGATTATGTGCACGAAGAGCAAGGATAATGTTATGCTGAATCTCTAAGTTCTCTGCATCTGCAAGGTTCTTAATGTGGAAGAACTGTTCTACTTTCTTCACACCTTCTGTCGTAAGCATAACCTGCTTATCTTTCTCGTTAACGAGGAAGTCTCCATCTTCTTCGATATCAATACCCATGATGGCATCAATCTTAGAAAGTTCACCATCAGAAGTACCACGCTGCATCTGTCTTGCAAGTACGTCACATGCTTTGTAAAGGTCTGTGGACTTACCACTCTGACCGGAAATGATAAGCGGGGTTCTTGCCTCATCAATCAATACGGAATCGACCTCATCGACAATGGCATAATTCAGTTCTCTCTGTACAAGATCCTTCTTGTAAATAACCATGTTGTCACGAAGATAATCGAAACCTAATTCATTATTAGTAATATAAGTAATATCACAGTTATAAGCTGCCTGGCGTTCTGCATTATCATAGCTATTTAAGATAACACCAACACTTAAACCTAAGAACTGGTGAACCTGTCCCATCCAGTTTGCATCACGCTTTGCTAAGTAATCGTTAACTGTAACGATGTGAACGCCCTTTCCTTCAAGAGCATTCAAGTATGCTGGAAGTGTAGAAACTAATGTCTTACCTTCACCAGTCTTCATCTCAGCGATACGTCCCTGGTGCAGAATAATACCACCCATAAGCTGTACACGATAGTGTTTCAGGTGGATGGTACGGTCTGCTGCCTCTCTTACTACAGCAAACGCTTCTACTAAAAGGTCATCGAGTGTTTCGCCTGCTGCCAGACGGTCTTTAAATTCCTGTGTCTTTGCACGAAGCTCTTCATCGCTTAATGCCTGCATCTTCTCGTCAAGAGCTTCGATGGCATCTACATACTTTTCGATTCTCTTGATCTCTTTTTCACTTTTATTTCCAAAAAGTTTATCAACTAAACCCATATTTACCTCCTATATGGTATGATTATCTTAATAGATACTGTACGCTCATTTTAAACATACAGCTTATATTGTAACATTGATAGAAGCTCTTTTCAAGCTTTAATCCCCTTAATATACATTAATATACAGAATAATATACAGAAAAAGGAAAGGCAGATAGAAAATATCTGCCTTCTTCCTTCGTTAATAATTCCATGTATTTCTTCAATAGTATCTCATATCCAGAATCTAAAAAATACATTCCCTTATCCTGTCGAATCTTAATAATGGAACTGTCTTGCGACATACCCGGCAATTAAGCACCAGGAATTTCCGCTTAATTTTCTAAAATTCTGGTTCAATCAGACCATATGTTTTGTCTTTCCTCTTATAAACAACATTCACTTCGAAAGTCTCTGCATTACGGAATACGAAGAAATTATGTCCTAACAGTTCCATCTGTACGCAGGCTTCTTCAACATCCATCGGCTTGATTGCAAATTTTTTACTCTTTGTGATAGTTACTGTCTCATGATTGTCCACATCTTCTTCCATGAACTCATCATTAAACTTTAACTCTCCCTTTCCGTACTTGGAAATCTTTGTTTTATACTTACGAATCATGCGTTCGAGTAAATCAACTGCCATATCAATAGAAACATACATATCTGTGCTGTTAGGTTCTACTCTTAAAATAGTTCCCTTCATAGGAATCGTAGCTTCTACGATCTGGTTATCTTTCTGCACGCTTAATGTGACCTGAACTTCTGTCTCTGGTGTGAAGAACTTCTCCAGCTTACTGAACTTATCGTGTACAGCCTGCTTTAATCCTTCTGTTACCTCCAGATTTTTGCCGTAAATAATGTAACGCATACGATCACACTCCTTTTTCTTATATTACAATTATTATACCAACAATTCTGCATTCTGGCAATGTATTATTTAAAAAAATCGCACAAAACAGATGTTTTATATTGACGATGTTTTTCCATTCTTTCCCTTTGTTTTTCCACTGTGGATAATGTGGATAACTTAGTGGATAAGTCTGTTTATCGACATTTTTCAGTTTTTTCTCCCGTGGATAACTGTATTTTCTTATCCACCTGTATTTTTCACCCTTCTATTGTTTGTAAATTTATGTATATTTCATTGGCTATTCTGCACAATTTCCGGCCATATTCTGCTCTTTCCTCTGTTTCTTCCTATTTTCTGAAAATATTTTTTATTATCCGATAACTTCGTGCTTATTCTCACTTTTTATGCTTCTTTTACTTTTCTTTTTGCAGTTCCTTTTCTCTGCTTTTGAAGAAATAATATATAAAATCATGCCGTTCTAAACTTTTGCAATAACTTTCTATTTTTTCTCTATCTTTTGAATAATAGACAGAATCATACCTGCCTGAAGCTTCAGAATAACCCTCCCTTTTCCCCTATTTTTTTCGAAACAACAGACAAAATACTCCTGCAAATATGCCAAAATCACTGAGATTAAATACCAGCTCACTAATCTTTTTTACTGGAAATTTAGGAAAACGTACATAGTCCGTTACCGAACCCTTTTTCATCCTGTCTATAAAATTACTGATACCTCCTCCAAGAAGTAACGCATAGCCGATTCCTGTCATTGTAGTCTTTCCTTTTTGTCGTTCCTTTCCTAACGCTAACGCACAAAAGCAGAGCATGGCGGCAGATATTATTTTTAATATTTTTGGATGTTTCGCCATGATGCCACTTGCCGCCCCCTTATTCTCTAACAATTCAATCGTTGGAGATAAATACTCTCTCCAATTCCCTTCTCCAATATTTTTCCCATCATTTTTCTCTTTATTATTTCTCCTCTGTTTCAATTCTGCTTTATTTTGTTCTTTCTTTCTAAACAAATTTTCCTTTACCTTTTGCTTTCCTACTTCCTTTCTTACTCCAAATCCATTACCTTTTGTCCGTACTTCCCGATGTTTTCCCTGAAATGAACTTTTAAAATATTCTTTTAATATCTTATCTGCCACAATTATTGATGCTATGATCATGAAATATATCACTTTGGTTCCTCCTTTGCATATGTTAAATTATACCTCGCGAAAAAAGGAATGAACAGCTTTGCCACAAACAAAACCTTTTCTGTCCGTCCGCAGTCTTTCACACACTTACCATACAAATAGTGGTGAAACACCGGCATTAAGAGACATTCATTTTGACCTTTTCCCTGGTGAATTTGCAGCAATTGTAGGCCCATCCGGCTGTGGAAAATCTACACTTTTAGAGCTGATTGCCGGACTGATTCCCATTGAAACCGGCAGTCTCCTCTATCCAGCCTGTAATAAAACACCCGCTATCGGCTACATGCTGCAAAAAGACCATTTATTAGAGCATAGAACTATATATAAAAATATCATTTTAGGCCTTGAAATACAACACCGGCTTACCGAAAAAAATCTCGAATATGTACAAAAACTGATGCGTCAATATGGAATTGCTGACTTTGCATCCTCCTATCCAAGAGAACTTTCCGGAGGTATGCGCCAGCGAGCTGCTCTAATTCGAACTCTCGCCTTAAAACCAGAGTTTCTTCTCCTTGATGAACCTTTCAGTGCGCTAGATTACCAGACCCGCCTTGATGTATCCGATGACATCGCAAAAATTATCCGTCAAAGCGGCGTTACCACGCTGCTTGTCACGCATGATTTATCCGAAGCCATCAGTATCGCTGACCGTATTATCGTTCTCGGAAAACGTCCAGGCCACATTCGTAAGATTGTCACAATTGACTTTAAAACAAACAAAAAACTTTCTTCAAAAGAAGCACGCATCCACCCAAAGTTTCAGGAGTATTTTAACCAGATATGGAAGGAGTTAAAAGTCGATGAATGAAATCTCAAAAGAACAGCTTCTATATATGAAAAGAACAAGACAACATAAGCAGTTTGTCCTGTTCTTTCAGCTTTTTTTATTTATATTTTTTATTATTCTCTGGGAAATCACTTCTCGTGCCGGAATAATCAATGCGTTCATCTTTAGCAGCCCTTCACGAATGCTTGCTTCTGGCAAAGAACTTCTTCTTAACGGCCAGCTTTTAAAACACTTAGGAATCACTCTTGCAGAAACTTTTGCAAGCTTTTTTCTCGTTACCGCAGTAAGTCTTTTCACTGCCATTCTCCTTTGGTGGAACAATACGCTAAGTGAGATATTAGAGCCTTACTTTGTCATCTTAAACAGCCTGCCAAAATCCGCTATGGCTCCTATCTTTATCGTATGGCTTGGCAACAATATGAAAACAATTATTGTAACAGCAATATCCGTTGCCATATTCGGAAGTATCTTAAACCTTTTTACAAGCTTTATGTCTACCGACCCGGATAAATTAAAGCTGATCCGAACACTTCATGGCAGTCAGGCAGACTGCCTGACGAAAGTGATCTTGCCGATGAACCTGCCAACGATTTTAAGCATTCTGAAAGTTGATATTGGCCTTTGCCTAATCGGTGTTGTTATTGGAGAATTTCTCGCCGCCAAAGAAGGTCTTGGCTATCTTATCATATATGGATCACAGGTTTTTAAAATGGACTGGGTGATGCTCTCTATTGTATTGCTTTGCCTGATTGCAGCGTTATTGTATGGAGTTCTTAATCGCTTAGAAAAACACTTTAGGAACTTCTGAGTTGCCGCAGGCAAGGGAGACGCTGCTGAGAAGAATAGTAGCCGAATTGCCAGAAGAATCATCAACAAGAATCCCTAAAAAATTTATTGATTTTGTTCCATTGCGCAGAGCGTGTTTGAAAAACCATTCCTACAACCTGCACGCCCCAATTTGCGGTATAT
>ERZ773139.885-NODE-885-length-37237-cov-4.544107_pt1 | contig 37237 bp, 41 predicted proteins | sample MGYA00580854_ERZ773139 | MGnify/ENA primary metagenome ERZ773139 (study PRJEB29015, sample SAMEA2737809) | human gut metagenome | biome: human gut; feature: human-associated habitat; material: faeces | place: China | collected 2012 ...
CGCATAAAGCGAGCATTTAAACCGCCGCGACTAAAGTCACAAATATAGGGTATCGATTCTCTTCTCGGGCGTCTGTTCTCTAATGAATTTAATAGATAACTTCTATCAATCTACATAGTGTTTTCGATTGATAATCCTCCTCAATAGTACGTATAATAGAGTTATTGAACACCGTTAAAATAGTATGTTTAACTAGTATTTTTAACTCAATTTTTTGTACTACGAATGACAATAATTTTTAGGAGGGTTTCATAATGAAAGACAAGTATACACATATTTTTGAGCCATTAACAGTTCGCACAATGACAATCAAAAACAGAATCTGTATGATGCCAATGGGAACAAACTATGGCGAGCAGAATGGTGAAATGAGTTTTCTTCACATCGATTACTATAGACAGCGTGCAAAGGGCGGCACAGGTCTCCTAATCGTTGAAAATGCAAACGTTGATTTCCCACAGGGTTCTAATGGTACTACACAGCTTCGTATCGATCATGATAACTATCTTCCACGTCTTTACAAGTTCTGCGAAGATATGCATCGTTACGGAACAAAAGTTTCTATCCAGATTAATCATGCTGGTGCTTCTGCAATGTCTTCTCGTATCGGCGGACTTCAGCCAGTATCCGCATCTAATATTCCATCTAAGACAGGCGGAGCTACTCCTCGTCCATTAACAAAAGACGAGATTCTCGCTATCGTAAAGAAATACGGAGAAGCTGCTAAGCGTGCACAGACTGCTGGATTTGATGCTGTTGAGATTCATGCCGGACATTCTTACTTAATCAGCCAGTTCCTCTCCCCTGTATACAATGACAGAACAGATGAATTTGGTGGAAGCATCGAAAACAGAACTCGTTTCTGCCGTATGATCATTGATGAAGTAAGAAGCCAGATTGGACCTCATATGCCAATCATGTTAAGACTTTCCGCTGATGAGTTCGTTAAAGGTGGAAACACATTAGAAGATACTTTAAAATATCTTGAATATTTAAATGATGAAGTAGATATCTTTGACGTATCTTGTGGTCTTAACGATTCTATCCAGTACCAGATTGATGCGAACTACATGAAAGATGGCTGGAGATCTTACATGGCTAAAGCTGTAAAAGAGAAATTCGGCAAGCCAGTTATCTCCATGGGTAACTACCGTGACCCACAGGTTGTAGAAGATACTCTTGCAAGAGGTGACTGTGACTTAATCGGTATGGGACGTGGACTTATCGCTGAACCTAACTGGGTTCATAAAGTAGCAAACGACCAGGAATGTATGCTTAGAAAATGTATTTCTTGTAACATCGGATGTGCCGGAAACCGTATCGGCGGAAACAGACCTATCCGTTGTACAGTTAACCCATCTGTTCTTGAAGGAGACACACATCTTGGACGTAAAGTAAACAAGAACTGTAACGTAGTTGTAATCGGTGGTGGTACTGCTGGTCTTGAGGCAGCATGTTCCGCAGCAGAAGTTGGATGTACTACATTCCTTCTTGAGAAAAAAGATGTTCTCGGTGGACTTGCTACAGAAATCTCCAAGATTCCCGCAAAACACCGTTTAAATGATTTCCCTGTATATCTTCAGAGACGCGCTGCAGCTCTTGATAACCTTTACATTTTCAAGAACGTAGAAGCTACTCTTGAAGTAATCGAAAAATTCAACCCACACATCATCATCTGTGCTACTGGTTCTGCTCCTCTTCTCCCACCTATCGCAGGACTTCATGAGAACATTGATAAAGAAGGCGGAAAAGTTGAATCTATCTTAAGCATGATCAAACATGTACCAGACTACCCAGAAGATATGACAGGTCAGAAAGTTGTTGTAATCGGTGGTGGTGCTGTAGGTCTTGACGTAGTAGAATTCTTCGCTCCAAGAGGTGCTGAAGTATCCATCGTTGAAATGATGCCAGCAATCGGACGTGACCTTGACCCTGTAACAAAGAACGATACAAAGTGCATGATGGAAAAATACAATGTAAACCAGCTTACAAGCACAGCTCTCCAGGAAGTAAAAGAAGACTGCTTCGTTGTTAAGAGTCCTGAAGGCGAAGTTTACGAGCTTCCATTCGATCATGGATTCGTATGTCTTGGTATGAGAGCGCAGAGCAAAGTTTACGAAGAAGTATCCAAAGCTTATAAAGACACTAATGTTCGTGTTGAAAATATCGGTGACAGTGTAAGAGCAAGACGTATCATTGACGGTACATTCGAAGGACGTAACATTGTCTTCACATTAGAGCAGAAGGGATTTTTATAAAATCTAATTTGCTTGTCTAAATAGACAAAAATAGAACCACCTACTCATCCCAAATGTGACTTTAGTCGCGGCGTGTTGAATGTTCGCTTAAGCGCTCGCATCCAGCGCTTGCTCCGAGGTCACGTTTGGGATGAGTAGTTTAAAAACTATTTCCTGTCTTTACAGCCTCTTAATTATATTCTTTTCCATTTAATATCGCATTTATAAGATTTTCTCCCTGATATTCTAATTTGAGTGAAAAAAATAGTTCATTTTCTGCGAGGAGTCTTAAAAAAATTTTATCACCTTCCCATATATTTAAATCTTTAATTTTGTCCTTTTCTACCCAGACAAGTTCTCCCTCATCGCATACTCCGATTTCTCCGATATATTTATCTGCAGTGTAGAGACACATGTATTCATCTTCCCATTTATCAGAGATAAACGTCACAATTCCACGGAATTGATAATTAACCAGTTCTAATCCTGTTTCTTCTCTTACTTCCCTTAAAAGACAATCTTCTGGACTTTCGCCTTCTTCAAAATGTCCTCCTACCCCAATCCATTTGTCTTTATTCCCATCTTTCTTTTTTGATACTCGATGAAGCATTAGATATTGATTTTCTTTTTCTATATAACAAAGTGTTGTGAAATTCATTACTGTTCCCTCCTCATGGTCTTTAAATAAAATTATAGCATTCTTAACCTACTTCTTAAATAGTAATTTATTAAGGACAGAATCCCAAAAGTGTTATATAATACTTTTGGCTATGATATATAAAGATTAGGAGATGATTTCATGCATATCAGCATTCTTCTCATGGAACAAATCATACAGCTTTTTCTTATGATTTTCATGGGATTTTTAATTGTAAAAGCAAAACTTTTAAACTCAGAAGACAGTAAGATTCTATCAATAATTGTACTTTATCTTATTATTCCCTGTGTAATCATTAATGCTTTTCAGGTAGATTACACACCGCAGACAGTAAAAGGACTTCTTATTGCCCTTGCTGGTTCTGTTATGACACAGGTAATTCTTTTGATTGTTGTTTCTATTTTGGGAAGAGTATTTCATTTGAATGAAGTGGAAGTTGCTTCAATCTATTATTCTAATTCCGGCAACTTAATTGTACCAATCGTGATGTTTATTTTAGGAAAAGAATGGGTTCTTTATGGCTGTGTTTTTATGAGTGTACAGCTTGTCTTTATATGGACACATTGCAAGAAAATTATCAGCCGAGAATCCGTTTATGACTGGAGAAAGATTGTATTAAATATTAATATGATTTCCATCGCAATTGGCATTGTTCTTTTCCTGACTAGAATACATTTACCTGAAGATATTAACTCTACATTGAGTGCTGTTGGAGGCATGATCGGCCCTGCAAGCATGATTGTTACTGGTATGCTTTTTGCCGGAATGGATTTCAAACAGATTTTTGCAAGTAAGCGAGTCTATTTTGTTACATTTCTACGTCTGATTGTTGTCCCGGCTATCGCACTTGTACTTATAAAATTTAGCTACCTTGCTTCACTTTCTTCCAACGGACCTAAAATTATGCTTATCGTTTTTCTTGCGATTATCACACCATCTGCTTCTACCGTAACACAGATGTGCCAGGTTTATGGAAATGATTCACAGTACGCCAGTGCAATTAATGTTGTAACTACTCTTCTTGCTATTATTACAATGCCCCTTATGGTGATGCTGTTTCAGATAACCATCTAACTTCTGGAAATTCGGAACCAAATTCATATTTGATTTGTCGAGTTGAACAAATCAAATATGAATTTATTTTTGAAAAATCGTTCGAAATACTAATCTGACAAATAGTCCTGTAAAGAACACCTGCAAGCATAAAGCTACCGAAAAAGATTGCGCTGCTAACTGTATCCATTGTAGAAACCAGTCTACCTTAAATTTTTCTAGTTGCAAATTTTTAACAATATAAAAAATATAGATATTTTAGTGGAAAATTTTATTATAATTATTTTATTTCTATATATCTTATATTTTAATACTTTCTATTTTAATCTCTCTCCATCTTTAAATGCTGTTCCAATACGTTTACCCAATGTATAATATCCTGATTCTGAAGTATCATAAGTAATTGGGGAAAATTTGTTTAATGTAATTTTCCCTTCATTCGAAAGAATACTTTCATCAGCAAGAACATTTACAATTCTTGCAAGATACATATCTCCTTCAATTATATTTAATAGTTCGCATTCTAATGCCATCGGTAACTCATTAATAACAGGTGCATCAACATATTTGCTTTTTGTTGTTGTAAATCCTGCTTTCTCCATTTTATCTGGTTCGTTATTTGCAGATACTATTCCTACATAATCACAGGAAAGCATATGCTCTTTATCTCCTATGCTAATAGTAAATGCTTTACGCTTCATAATATTATCTGTTGTTTTATGTGCTGATAAATTAATAATAATTTTATCTTTTCCAACAATTCCTCCCCATGCTGCATTCATCGCATTTGCTTTTTTATTTTCATCATATGTTGCAATAATAAGTACCGGCTGAGGAAATACCAGCGGTGCTACACCTAAATTTTTCTTCATGTTTATTTCTCCATTTCTAAAAATTCTAACTGTGAGCTTTTACAATATAAAATACTTCTCCATACCTAACCAAAACGAGGCTATGACAGCGTATTAAGGGATTTTATGCTATCATAGCCTCTGGAGGTGAGTATTAGAGAATAATGACTAATATACTATTTAAAAGTAGGGTTTAACGCTTTTGTAACTTCTACATATTTATTGTAGACATTTTCATAAATTTCTTTATTATCAGGATTAGGGTAATATGTTTCTTTAATTGTAACGAATTTTTCCGTAGCTTCATCAATGGAATTCCACATTCCATTTGCCACTCCGGCAAGTATTGCACATCCCATACAAGGAGTACTTTCACTATTGTTGATAACTTTTACTGGCATATCAAGAATATCCGCTTTAATCTGACACCATGCCTTGGATTTAGACCCCCCTCCAAGTGAACGGATTTCTGTCATTGTGGCTCCTAATTTTTCTTCACATTCCAGCATACGTTTTAATGCAATTGCAAGACCTTCCATAATTGCTCTTATAAAATGTCCTCTCGTGTGACCTGCATTAATTCCATAATATACGCCTTCTGCTTTTTCATTCAGTTCAGGAATGCCTGATCCCTGAAAATAAGGCAACATGATTAATCCATCTGCACCTGCCGGTGTTGCTTTTACCATTTCATCCATCTGCGTATATGCATTCAGACCTGTCTGCTCTTCGACCATCTTTTCTGCTTCACAAAAGATGTCTCGATACCATTTCATAATAATAGAACCTGTACAGTATGGCTGATACATATATTTTCCAGGAATTCCACTACATAAAGTTGGTACATCTCCCTGCGAATCAGGATTTAATGCATCAATTGTTGCAACAGTAACCAATGCAGAACCTGTACTTTCTGAAGCAATTCCCGGCTTTGTATTTCCAGCACCAATTGCTCCACAGCCCTGATCAAATGCTCCAACATTTATTTTTGTTTCCGGATCAAGACCAAATTCCAATGCAGCTTCTCTGCTGATTGTTCCAAGCTCTGTTCCTGGTTCTACAAGTTTCGGAAGATATTCTTCTTTAATTCCTGTAAATTCCAGCATTTCATTCCAATAACATCGGTTTGTAATATCAAAAAATCCATGGTCACTTGCTGTAGAATGGTCTGTATAATATTCACCGGTAAGTCTGTAGATGAAGTAATCTTTTATCTGGGCAAACATTCTTGTCTTTTCAAAAATCTCAGGATTTTTATTTTTTACGGCTAGTATCTTACTTACCGGGTGAATCGCATAAATTCCATCGAATCCAACTTTATTTATAATATCTTTTTTATCAAAATGTGCTGTCAAATACTCGGCTTCTTTCGTCGCTCTTGTATCCATCCATGCGATAACTTTACACAAAGGCTCGTTATATTTATCAAGAAATACACAAGTTTCTGCGGTAGAAGAAAATCCAACACATTTTATATCTGCTACATCCACTTTTGCATCTTCTACTGCACCTTTTATTGATTGTGTAAAAGCATTAATATATAACTGCAAATCTGCTTCTACTTCTCCTGTCGGAAGAGTTGTAAGAGGATATTCACTTGTCTTTGTTCCGTAAATTTTACCATCTTCACCGATAACAGCACCTTTTATTGCCGTAGTTCCAATATCAATGCCCAAAATATATCTCATAGCTTCACTCCTTCCCAATATACACTTTTATATATAAATCTTTATCATAATTCTGCAATTATTCTTCAAATATTCTATATTATTTTTTCATATCCTGAAGTATTATATTCTATTTCTCTTCTTCTGCAATTTTGTCTGCATTAATCTCCATCCATAAATCTGCATTCTTAATACCAAGCTTTTTCGGATTAAAGACTGGTTTCTCTATTCCCGCTTTTCTCTGTGCAGTATAATCATCATGAATTTTCTTAATTGTTGGTGACATAATCAAAAGCACTATAACATTGAACCATACCATAAGCCCTACACCTACCTCACCAGAGGCAAAGCTTGTAGATGCCGACTGTACTGCGAAATAGAAGAAAATCAAAGGCATAACAACTCTTAAAGCCCAAATTGCTCTTTTTCTTGTTTTTGCGGACTGCTTATACAGTATATATGCAATCGCTGTTTCACCCTGGTAGTAATAATTTAATAATGTCGTAAATGCAAAGAAAAATAAGAAAAAGGCAAGTAATGTAGCACCGATTCCACCTGGGAAAATAGAATTAAGAGCTTCCTGTGTCCATGCAATACCAACTTCTGCATATCCACCTGCTACATCTACAGAACCGCTTGATATATAAATCAATTTTCCTGCTGAATCCTGTACATTAAAACAATCTGTTAAGATAATAATAATAGCCGTACAAATACACACAAATACATCAATGTATACAGAAAAAGAATTTACAAGTCCCTGCACACCCGGATGTGAGCATTCCGTTGCAGAGGCTGCCGGAACTGCTTCTCCCATTCCAGCTCCTGAGGAATTCACCGATCTTTTTACTCCCCATAAAACTGCTGTACCTAATAATCCACCAAATAAGGCATTCGCACCAAAAGCACTGGAAATAATAAGTCCAAACGCTGCCGGAATTTCTTTTATTCTCATAATCATAACGATTACTGTCATAAGAATAAATCCAATTGTCATAAATGGAACAATTAATTCTGCTGTTTTGGCGATACGCTTAATACCACCCGAAATTACTATAAAAAGTAATACTGCAATAATCGCTCCTGTAATATACTGTGAGATGCCCAGACTGTTTTTAAATCCACTTGTAATAGAAAATGCATGTGGAGCTACTGTAAGAATTGGGACACAAATAAATGTTAATACAGCATAAATAATAGCAACCGGTTTTAATCCAAGCCCTCTTTCAATGTAGTAATAAGCACCTCCACGATACTCTCCATCCTGTTTAATCTTATAACATTGTCCTAATGAACATTCTGCATAAGAAATTGCTGTATCCAGAATGGATGTAACAAGCATCCAGAAAACGGCTCCCGGTCCTCCACTGAAAATAGCCACTGCTACACCAGCTACATTTGCTGTACCTACACGATAGCCAATTACTGTACAAAATGTTGCAAATGGAGAAATCCCTGCTTCAGAATCACTTGCTCCAAATAAAAGCTGCACCTGATGTTTGATATTTCTGATCTGAACGCCTTTTAACATAACCGTAAAAAACACTGCTGAACCTAAGATTAAAAATATTATCGGATTAGACCAGACAATATTGTCTAACGTAACAAAAAACCTGCTCATCACAATCTCCTCTTTTGTTTAATCCAAGCAGACATAACCCTCCCTATGTCTTTAGAGTGTGTTTGAAAAATACTTTCTGCAAGATGTGCATTACAAATTTGTAGAAATAATTTAAACACACTCTGCTACGGTATAAACATAATAAAATAACTTCATTATCATTTACTATTCTATTATATCAAGGGGGAGTGAAAACTCCCACCTTAATTAAGCATATTTCTCAATTACCAGTCGTGTTCAAACATCTCTTCCTGTGCTTCGATATCAAGAGAAGTATATCCTGTTAATTTAATCGGTCTGACCGGTCCTCTCTTTGTTGCCTGTGGTACCTGTGATGGCGCTACCCCAAGCTCTGCAGCGATAATTCTTTCAATTGTCTTGGCGCAATTTCGTCCCTGACATAATCCCATACCAGCACGGAGCAATCTTTTTACTTCATTAACACTTGTGGCACCGGCACGAACTGCCTCGATAACTTCTGCTTTCGTGATTTCCTCACAGCGGCATACATACATTTCATTGTTGTCAATTGCATCAATCACTTCTTTTTCTACGGATGGATTGTTCTCTTCAGAAGCAATTCTCTTTCCATCTACTGAAATATTACGTACTTTCATTCCATATCCTTTTGGAACTTTTACCTCTATAACAGCTGTTCTGTCATTTTTCTTTGTCAGAACAACACGAAGAACTTCTGCCTTTACAAGATACTTTCCATCTCTTCCAAGTCCATATACTTCCTGATTTTTCTCAGGTAATGGATAGTATTCATATGGGAGTGTTACCGTATCGTATTCTTCTTTAGACATATCAACTAAGAAACAGGCCTGTCCTGGACACTGTGCTACACAAAGACCACATCCTATACATTTTTCAGAATCTACTACCGGGAGATTTGTTATAGGATTTCCAATGGTAATCGCATGATGTGGACAGGCACTTTCACATGGATTACATGGAATATTCTGCTTACACTCAATTACTACACATTTTTTATTTTTAAGAGTTTCCATTCCCGGAAATCCCGGAATATCCATAACTTCTTCTAAATCTAAAAATCCATTTTTAGCAAGCACTGTTTTTCACCTTCCATTCTTCCATCTGCTCAATTATCTGTTCCTTTGCATCATGACGTCCGGCACCAAATGGTCCTGTTCTAAGCTGGTCTAATGAACTCCATACATTATCTTTAGCTTCTTTTGCCGTTTCAGCATCAATTTTTCCAAGAGCTTCTGCTGCCGCAATTCCTGCAAGTTTTCCTTCTTCAATCGCAGAAGATGCCTCTTCTACCCCAGAAGAATCTCCGGCAACATAAATACCCTCTTTTGTTGTCTCCATATTTCTGTCGTGCATAGGTACCTGAGAACCAAGTCTTCCGGCGTTAATAAGAGTAACATCTGCCATAGATGGAAGTGCAATATCCGGAGTAAGTCCTACTGCGATACCTATCACATCACATTCTACAAACTGTTCTGTTCCTGGAATCGGCTGGAATTTATTGTCAACTTCCGCAATAATTGCTCCCTTTACTCCTGACATATCTTCATTTGGCACTGCTTCTATAACAGTATGACCTACATATAATGGAACTCCCGCTCTGCGAACTTTCCCTGCATGTACACCATATCCACCAAGCTGAGGTGCTGCCTCTACGATACCGGCCACATCAATTCCTGCCTGAAGAAGCTGATATGTAACAATCAGTCCTACATTACCTGAGCCAATCATCAAAACTCTCTTGCCTACAGAAACTCTATGTACATTAATCATTGTCTGAATAGCTCCGGCTCCTACAACTCCCGGAAGTGTCCATCCCGGAAATGCCAATGGATTTTCACCCGCACCTGTTGCCATAATAATTTTTTTTGGATGAACAATCAATCCTTCTTCTCCATTCACAGCAAGGGCTACACCTTCTCCATTTGGATAAAAACCATAAGCAACGGTGTTAAGCATTACCTCTACACCTAACTTTTCTACTTCTTCCAGAAGTTCCGTTCCGATATCTACACCACGAACACCAGCTTTATGTCTTCTGGAACCAAAAAATTTATGAATCTGTTTGAACAACTGTCCGCCAGGTTTATTGTTTTCATCAACTACAAGCACTTCCGCACCATATTTTGCTGCTTCAATTGCTGCGGAAAGTCCTGCAGGACCTGCGCCAATAACGAGAATTTCAACTTCTTTATTCATCTACGCTTCCTCCCATTTTCCAAGACCATCCTGTGTCTCAACAACCATACCTGCCTCTACCGGCGTTACGCATGTACGAACATTCGGATTACCATTTACAGTCATTACACAGTTTGTACATCGACCAATTCCGCAAAAATATCCTCTTGGTTCATGGTGTTTCGGACTGATATTTGCTACTTTAATGCCACTTGCAAGAAGTGCAGAAAGTATTGGCTCTCCTTCTACTGCTGGGATTTCTTTACCATCAACAATGATCGTAACCATTTTTTTCTCTTCAAGATCTCCCAAAATAATATGATTTTCTATTCTGGACATGTCTCTTCCTCCCTTATCTAACTTTCTTTCACATTAAAATATTCTTCTCCGTTCATGCATTTGATTGCATGAGCTGCCGCACCTGGTCCAATGCAGTATCCGCAAAAACCTGTTACTGCATAGTAAACTCCTGGATATTTTTCAACCTGTCCAATATACGGAAGTCTTTCTGGTGTAAATCCTTCAAATCCTGACCAGCTTCGTAATATATTTAATTTTTTTACGGAAGGGATGATGTTCTGTGCCTCTCTTACATTGAAGCAGAGTCCATTAATAGAAACATCTTTTTTTGTATCATTAACATTAAGATTACCATATCCCTCACGACCACCACCAATTAAGATAGAACCTTCTGCTGTCTGCTTCATTGTCATTGTTGGCGTAGTAATTGTATAATCAATAAAATGAGGAGCTTTCTCCGTTACTGTAATCATGTTATGTTTTTCTTCTAACTCAATATGAACTCCCATCTGGTCTAATAACCACGGAGAACGGATACCTCCTGTAATCAGAATTTTCTTTGCATAAAACTGTTCATTATCTGCATAGGCAATATATCCTTCTCCATCTGATGATGGTTCAATTTTTTTAATAAACTGATGATCATAAAACTCGCAGCCCATACTCTTCGCTTTCATAAGAATAGCAACGCCAGCCTTTAAAGGATTAGAATATCCTGACATCGGACTGAAATTAGCAGCAATAACATTGTCACAAATATATGGTATTTTTTCTTTGACCTGTTCTTTATTTAATCGCTCTATTGGAAGATTATGCTTTTTAAATGTTTTTTCCTGTGCATCAAGCATTGGCAAATCTTCTTCTCTTAAAACACAGTAGAGTCCTCCAGTTCGATGATATCCACAGTCAATACCATCCTGATTTTGAAACATATCCCATAATTCCGCTGCTAAAATATGCATTGGTAAAGATTTCGGAGGCTGCTGGAGAAGTTCCATTCCTCCAGCATTTACTCCGGAAGCCTCATTACACGGATAGCTTTTATCAACTACTGTAACCTTTTTTCCGTCTTTTGTAAGCAGGTAGGCTGCACTACATCCAACAATACCGGCACCAATAATTAAATATTCTGTCTGTTTCACAAGAAACCTCCTCCTTGTATATCGTACTATTTACACATTTATATTCTATATCGCACTATACTTTATTCCAGTTTTGATTAAATTCCAATCGTCCCAATCAAACTTTCTTTACATCTTGTTCGTCTTAGCCAATTCTTTAATCTGACTCCATTCTACAACCATAGCTTTATCTTCCGCACTGATTTCACGACGTGGGCGGCGGCAGATTCCCTCATCAAATCCTATAACTTCTGTCAGGATATGTTTTACAGCCTGTGTTGGAGCTGGATAACGCTCTGTCATATTAACTACCGGATAAAGTTTCTTATAAATTTCAAGACCTTTCTGATAGTCTTTCTCAATAATCATCGCATTATGAAAATCTGCTGATAACTTAGGAAGAATATTTGCTGTCATACTGATCCATCCAACAGCACCTGTTGCATAAGCCTGATATAGTAAGTAATCGCAGCCACAAAGAACATTTTTTTCTTCTTCTGCCTGTTCTGCTTCAAAAATAAAATCTGTCATTACATCGATAACCATAGAAGCATCTTTTACGATTTTTACATGCGGAAGCTTATACAGTTCTTTCATTGTCTCACGAGTAATTCCTGATGTTACATTCGGATTATTGTAAACCATAATATCAAGATCAGAATTGTCATTTAAGTATGTATAGTGGTCGATAATTTCTTCCTGGGACTGATTATAGTAGAAAGAAGGAAGAACCATAGCCGCATCTGCACCAGCCTTATAAGCGTTATTCATTAACGCGCAGGCATCTTCAACTCTCTCTCTTGAACATCCAACAATAACAGATGCTCCTCGCTGTTTAATGTATGGAACCATAATATTTACATATTCCATATGTTCTTCAAGTGACATACTCTGGTATTCGCCGGCTGCCATTAAAACACCGATTCCTCCAATGCCATTATCCATCATCCAGTCAGCGTGTTTTTTCGCTACTTCATAATTAAAACTTCCGTCTTCGTTCATTGGGGTAACCATAGCTGGAAATACGTGTGCATATTTTTCTAACATCTTTTTTCTCCTTTTCTTTGTTTAATATTTTTATTTATAACTTCTTTATAGTTTTTATTTTTGAAGATTTATATGGCAGTTGATTTTAAAATGTTTCTATTTTTTCAAATAATCAAGAACAAATTCTAAATTTTCTCTAAATGTCCCATCTTTTACAAAGTTTGCGTTAAAAAGTGCGCTTCCCATAGTATATTCAGCAACACCTGCCTCTTTCATCTCATTCATACGTTCTACATTTCCAACGCTACCAGCAATGCAAACTTTATCTGCCCCAATAGCCTCTACCACTGCTCTTGTAAGTTCTATTGGATTCCCATCTACATAGCGGTAAGCTGTCAGATCTACACCAGTTGCACCTTTTGCAATGCAATCTTTTGCAGAAGCAACAATCTCATCAATCGTTCCTGAAAGAGCTACTGGACTGCCACCTACTGTTCCACAAAATGGCGAATATTTAAGATTATGTTCCTTCGCATATTCAAATACAGAATCAAATGGAAGTGCACCTGTCAGATAATCAAATCCACATTCGTAAGCAAGTTTTGCTCCTTCCAGACAGCCTTCCTCCGTATAAGTAACAACCTCGATGTAGGTTTCCTTTCCTGCATCTTTCATTTTTTTTGCAAGTTGAATCATTTCTTCCTTTGGAAGACCAATGTCTTTAAAACCCCACTTTTTTGCCGGAAGGTCTTTACAGCTTTCAAATACCTCCTCTGCATTTGTTACAGTAATGTCATTGTTTGTCAACATAATGATAATTTCTGGATTCATATGTTTCCCTCCTGCGTTTTATAACATTTGCTGTTGTTTTTTGTTCTTGTGACATCATTATACATCGTATTTCATCGTTTTGCAATCGTTTTCAATCGTTTGTAGTCGATTTCGGCGATAATAATAATTTTTCTTCATCGTTTTTGTGCTAGTTGACGAATTTTATCATCATTTCATCGCTATTAATTGTTTTTCACTTGTGTTTTCATCGTTTTATTGCTATAATAATGATGAATAAACAATCGTTTTATAAATTCGAATAAAGGAAGTGATAGAATGGCAAAGCAAACAACAGACTCTTTTCCAGAGGAAAGGGAAGAAATTATTTTAGATGTACTGCAACGCCAGGGAAAAATCCGCGTTACCGAAGTATGTGATATTTTATCCATTGCACCTTCCACCGCCCGTCTTCTTTTGCAAAGTATGCAGGACAAAGGATTACTTCAGCGGACGCATGGTGGTGCAATTCCTGTAGATAAACCAGAACAGCCAAAATCAACAAGAGATTTCTCTGAAATTGAAAATTATGAAGCCAAACTAAAAGTTGCCAGACTTGCTGCTTCTACAATAAAAAATGGGGATTATATCGCCATTGGCAGTGGAACTACAACTTATCTTCTTGCAACATGCCTTCACGACAGACAAGATCTTACCATCGTAACTGACTCTTTCCCTGTTGCCAACGAATTATTGCATGATGACGGTATTACTCTTTACATTGCCGGAGGATGGATAATGAAACGAAACAGTTCCTGCCGAGGTTTATCCGCCGAACGCTTTTTTAAAGAATTAACTGTCGATAAATCATACTGTGGTGCTGATTCTATCAACGTTAATGTTGGCACATCCTCTGTTGACTTTGATCCCCGGACAGAAATATGTGTATCAAAATGCGGTGTTCAGCGTTATGTTCTGGTAGATTCCAGTAAATTTAATGTACGTCCATTTATAGATAAAGTTATGAAAATAGAAGATATTCATCATGTTATAACCAATGATGATGTAAGTAAAGAAAATATTGATGCATTAAAGGCATCTGGGGTCGATGTCCTTTTAGCGTAATAAGACTTAGTTATTATGAAACAGGCTATAGTAATTGGAACTTATTTCTATATTATCAGTATATTTTATGATAAAAAAAGGCTTGTCATTCCGGATATAATAATCCGTAATGCAAGCCTTTGTGCAACCTTTATCTGACATTTTACATCCTCTAAATCCGATGCAAACAGCTCTTCATCCCACGAAGTTACATTACTCATTAAATTTTTTGCAAGCATGCTCTATCATACTAATCACATGAGTTTTGCTTCGCAAATCAGAAGCTAATTCACTTTCCAGTTTTCAAAAATATCTGAGGATTCTTTTAAAAATTCGTAAGATATTTTTATCTCACTATCTGTTTCTGTTTTATCTTCTTCCAGAATCGGCCACGGATTACATCCACCTGAGCTTTCACCGACCTGATCCATTGTAAAAGAATTACCACAGTTCACAGAAACTTCATTTCTTAGATGAGTAAAGCTGACGAAACGGATGAAGCCTGAGAATCAAATAATCCGTATTTGTGACTTGACCAGCTATACAGTTGAACCCCAAAAAGATGCTCTTGTGCAGAGGCTCATAAAACTGATATAATATTATATAAACAAAAGATATATATCATGAGAGGAGGGATTACATGCCAAAGTTAAAAGAAGATTATACTAAGCAGGAGAAAATAAATGGTGTAGTATATAATATGTCTCCTTCTGCTAATTATCGCCATAGTATAGTAAATGGAAATATATATGGAAAGTTACGAGAAGGATTTAAAGGTAGTTTGTGTCTTACTTTTATGGAGAATCTTGATTACAGATACCATGTAGAGGAGAACGATGATTATGTTATTCCTGATATTATGGTTATTTGTGACCGTAAACATTTAAAAGGAAGTGCTTATACAGGTGTTCCACGTTTTATTGTAGAGACTTTATCACCTGCAACTGCTCTAAATGATAAGACGATTAAGAAAGACATATACCAGAATGCAGGTGTAAGTGAATACTGGATTGTGTCACCGAAAGAAAGAGCGGTGGAAATATATCATCTGGAAGATGGGATGTATGTCTTGAAAAATCTGTATATATTACAGGATGATGCCGAAGAAGAAGATTATAATGCAGATACTATAATTATAGTAAGGGATTTTCCACATATAACAATGACTCTTGCAGAAGTATTTGAGAATGTGGAATAGGGATGCAGCCATCCTTTAGGTTTTGGGCAAATCCGTCCAAAAGGTTTAATTGTATATGCAGGAAAGTATAAAAATAAAAGCTCTCTGGAAAATATCCAGAGGGCTTATTTTGTATTTGTGTCATTTAGTTTTTTTATAAAATTATTAAATGAATTTAACTTATCAATAACTTCAGAAGGCATTTTTCCAACAATAGTGAAATTTGCATTAGAGGGTAAAAATCTAATTGCTTGTAAATCAATAATACCACTATATAATCGATTGTCTATTATTATTTCAGGAAAAGAAATACCCATCCTTTCTTCTCTAGCAAAACGTCGTAGAAGAGCAACTGTATAGCGGTAATTATTATTGTCTTCTGGAAAAAAAGATAATTGAGAATGTTTTTCTTTTTCAATAATTACAAAGTAACATTGATGACGACTATCTTCTTTATGAAATGGATAATTAGTGGAAATAATGGTTCCAATATCTAAAGGTATTTTAGATGTGTCATCTAAATGCATAGTTGGTATATGTTGTACAACATCTTCTATTTTACAATTATATTGAGTACATATTTTGTCAATGATTGTAAGCGTGACAGGCTCGTTTTTTCCCAATTTGGCTAATGTTGCGTTTGATATTTCGACATTTTTTGCAAATTCCATTTTAGAGATTCCCTTTTCTTTTAACATTTCCCACAAGGGATTGTAAGAAATACCCATAAATTATCACCTCCGTAATATATAATAACATTGATTTCTGAAAAAGTAAAATTATTTTCAAAAAAATAGAAATATGTATTGACACATATCGCAATGTAAGGTAGAATAAGTTCATAAATACAGAAATAAGTATTTAAAAACAGAAATAACACAGAAAGGAGATAATCAAAATCACATAAATAATCCAGATGCTTCTTAGTATCATACAAAAATACAAACAAATATTCGAAAATAATTGACAGAACATTAGTTCCTGTGCTAACATAAAAAAGAAACCAAAATGTTTGGTAGACACTTTGGTTTCTGGAAATTCGGTAAAAAGAATGTTGGTAGCATTCTCTACCTTATGTATGTACAGATTATCACGAATGGAAAATCCATACTATATGTAAGCGATATAAGTATATCATTTTTTTCGGTTCGTGGCAAGTCTGCCATGTTATTTTCCAACAAAAACTTAAAAACAAATAGGAGAACAACAGGAATATTCTATATTTTATAGCCTGTCATACAGGTTTATTTGTTGTACTCGAAAAGCATTGTACATTGATAATTCTATACAGAAAGTATTAATAAGGGCTGAAAAAGCCTATATATTTTTACCTGTCAGTGAACTGATTCAATACGAATAATAAAAAGGGAGACAACAGATAAGTAAAGTATAGACTATCAGTTATTTACTGATAAGAAAGAGGTGAATGATTTTGGAATTGAATAGACAGGAATATGCCTATTTAAAAGTTTTAAAAAGCCATAACTGCGTAACTCCATACGAAAGTATGACACTAAAGGAAATCATGCATTTTGCAGGAGGGACTAGAGTTACAGCATATCGCAAGTTGAAGAGAATCTGCAAATTGGGTTATATGAAAAAAGGATGTAAGTCTGCACAGGCTGATACATATTACATCACAAAAGAGGGACTTGCAATTTTCGAAAGAGAGGTAAATTAAATATGTTAAAAAATGAAGTTGCGATTATTGGAGCAGGACTTGGAGGAACAACAGTTGCATATGGATTTCAGCAAAGAAATTATAATGCAGCATTGATTAACGGGTCAACACAGGATAATGAAACTTTACCAGACGCAAAAAATGTTATGGTTCTGGAAGGGTATGACGGATTAGCAGGTGACAGAGGTTTAGCCTTCAATGCCTTGAAAGATAACAATGTTATCATTAAAAAGATTTTAGATATTAAAGAGAAGATTGTTGTATGTATTGCATCAGGTGGTGGTACAACAGGATCAGGTGTAATACCTCATATCTGCACCCTTCTTTCAGAAGAAAAGATTGTGGTAGCGGTATTATTGATGCCCCGAAAGGATGAGTCAATCCAGAAGAGGCTTAATGCTTATAATACAGCAAAAGAGTTAATGAAAATCGAAGATATGGGGGCAATAATCTTTGTAAACAATGAAGCCTATTCTGACTTGGGTAAAATAAATGCAGTTCTTATTAATATGCTGGACAGTTTCTTTTCTGACAATTCTTCGTCCAGTGGTTCCAATTTTGATGATTCAGAAAAAATAAAAATGTTAAAAGACAGAGGTGCTTTTCTTCTTTCTGTTCTTTCCGATAAAAATGCAGAGGGCGAAAAGGTTACTACACAAAGTATGGTAAATGCCCTTACTGCAAAAAATATCTTCCTACCTATTAATAATGATGGGATTGTGGGAAATATTGGAATTGTAAATCAGGGCAAAAATAATATTAATGAGCATGAGATTGAGAAAGCAATCGGTACACCAGAAAACGTATTCATTGGACATAATGGAGCGGTTAATATTGCGTGTGCTTCGGGACTGTCTTTCCCTACCGAATATATCAGTAAGCTTGGAAAAGATGCATTGCAGGAACAGAAGAAACGATTAGAGAAGCGAAAAGGTTTTTCTTTATTAGATGATTTGGAGGAAATTCCGCAACCAGAACAGCCAGAGAAAAAGAGTAAAAATAAAAGAACATCAATGAGTTTTGAATTATTACAAAATTTGTAAACTGAACAGATAAGTAGAGTTTAGTACACAACAACATTACATATAAGCAACACATAACGTAAGTATAAGTAACAATTAAGGTAGGGACAATACCGCTCCCTACCACATTATAAGAGAAAAGGAGATTCACACATGAGAACATTAACATTAGAAGAATTAGGAAGAGAGCTTCAGGAAAAGGAATGGACATTGGAAAGTAAGCATGAGTATGAAGCTGCCATCCTAATTGAGATGGAAAAAGCAGTAGGATTCTATGAGGAAGATTCAGAGGAATTAACCTTTACCGCAGGAAACAGATTAAAAGAGGGGCTAGGTTCATTACGCATTACTAAGCCAATGGTATACGGAATTACAGAGCAGGATGGAATTTATACAATGACCTTCACTGATTCCATAGATGATATTGAAATTACAGAATGGGAGCCACTACCAGTACAGCAGAATAAAACCGTTGATGTAGAGGAATTTTTCAAAGTCCTTGAAGATGCTAAGAAAAAGAGTGCAGAATATTTCCTTCATTTGAATGCTGGTGGATTAGATAATGTTGATTTATCAGATGCATATTTTACAGATTGGAGAACATTGGGAGTATTACTTACTTTCTGTAATAGCAATAGAAAACCTATTGACTTTAAAAAAGATGGTACTCCAATTTACTCATTCGATAGTGATATGAGTTTCTTCATCAAAAAGGGAGAGATTTCTTATATAGAAGAAACAACAGAGACAGAAGCGGATGACTGGTTTACTCTTCCTGTTCACAGAATGTTTCATATTCACATGAAAGAAGTAGGAGGAAGAGGAAATGTCGTAACCGTAGGAATTTTTTATAATAACTAAGAGAATGATAAGGAGGACGAAAACATGAAAGGTATTGTTAAGTGGTATAACGGAAAAAAAGGATTTGGATTTATTTATGGTACAGGATGCGATAAAGATAATAGTAATGAAGTATTGCCAGAATATTTCGTACATAGTAGCCAGATTCAAGGAAAGAAACCAAAAGAATTTGATATGGTAAATTTCCAGCCAAGTAAGGATAAAAAAGGAAATGTAGCATTGAATGTGAAAAAGGCTAAATATGATACAAGATATGACCCACGTTGTTATATTGCAGAGAGAATCTTAGAAGAGTATGACATGAAAATCCCATGCTTAACGTGGATGGACATTCTTTTTGAAAATATGAGAGAAATTTACAACTATCTTAGAGCAAAGAGTGAAAATGATGCAAAGGAATTAAAGCGTCTTACGGAGAAGTATGGTTTAGATAAAGTTCCAGAAGAAGAGATTCCTTTATGTATTTCTCAGGGAAGTTATGAGTTATATGTACAATGGAAAAAAGAGGAAGAAGAACTATTTGCAAATGAGCTTATGAGCATTTCATAAAAGCAGATGGAGAATGATATAAAGACAACTAAAAGGGTGTATCCGTTTTGGATATACCCTACAAAATAAGCGATAAATAAGGGGTAAAATCAATGAAATACATTGCAACAACAGAAAAGGTGTGGGAACTTTTAAAATCCAATACAACAGAAATAACGAAGGTAATTGCTACGGATGGCGATTATAAAGAAACAGTGATAGAGAAAAATATCTTCATGGAGAACATGGAATTTCTTATGGAATCAGGTTGTCTTGTAAATTGCATAGGATGGCATTATGACAGACCATATTCTTGTAAAGATGTTCCAGAGCAGGAATGGGTACTTACAACAGGAAAGATGAACTGTGAAATAGAAAATTTCTTGACGGTGCATTTAAAAGTAATCAATGTAAGTGCAGCGGAGAAGATACTGGAAGACTAAAAGGAGAGTTAGGAGGAAACGAGTATGCAAGGAACAGTTAAAAATTTTGGAAAAAGTTATGGATTTATTTGTGGAGAGAATGATAAAGAGTATTTTGTTCATTACTCCAATCTGAAAGCAGGTTATAAAAGACTTCATTCGGGAGATTATGTGGAGTTTACACCAGAAGAAAATGATAAGGGACTCATTGCAGTAAATGTTGTGCCAGTGCTTACTTTGAAAATGATGAAAGATAAAGCACGAAAAGAGAATTTATATTTGAAGCCACGAAAAGATATGTTTGGAATAACAGTCTGGTTGGTTGTAGATCAAAACGATGTTATTCAAGCAGGCGAACAAGAAGGAATGAGTCTTAGAGAGTTGAATGAGTATTTCAGTTAGAAAATTACAAACAGGAGGAGAAAAATGAGTTATTTTACTTATTCAGACGGTTGTTTTTTAGAGAAGTCAACGGAGAAGATTATTAAGGAGCTATTATCTGGTACATATATAATTATTGCAGATTTCCGACCAGATTTACCAACTAATATGCTGTTACAAAATGTTTTGCGTTTCAACAAAAGTAACAGGGCATTAGAAATCTATACATTATTTGAGGATGAAGAATCTGACCAATATAATTTGAGATTTGAACATGCAATATGTTTTTATGGAAAAGCAAAAGAACAACTTTATCCGATAATAGAAGGAAGTCTGCCAGAATGTGATTTAATTTTCGCAGATAGAAACAATAGTATTAATAAAAAGGTGGTTTATGGTAAAAGCGGAAAGGTGTATCAAAACAGAGGGTAAATTATATAGTGAATGACAAATATAATCCGATAAATATTACATGGGAAGATTTTGAAACATACCTTCCTGATTATCAGTTTGATGAAAAACAAATACAATTTTTTAAAGATACATTGGAGATGATTCTTCATAATAGGGATACAAGTAAAGTCACTTGTTTTGGTACAAGATGTGGTATTGGAAAGTCAACAATGATTCATACATTTATGCATTGCTGTATAGGAGACTGTAGATATGAAGCACGGCACAAACCTCAAGGGTTAGTAGTTGTAACTGACTCAATAAAAAGATTGGAGGAGCTGTCTGATAGTGATAGGGATACTGTAGCGGCAGAAAAATTTTGGGGAGAATGGTTCACAGAATTTGGTTACGACAATCATTATAAAGATTTTAAGAAGAATGTGATTGTTTTGAAATCAGGTGAACCATTCAAAGAACAACTCATGAAGCAGCACTATCGACCCATCGTATTATTATCTACACAGAGATATTTCATGTTAGGGAAAAAAACAAGAGAACAATTATTTTCATTTACATATAATGGAAGACAATTAAAGAGAGATATTGTTATTTTCGATGAATGTCCGCAATTCTCGGAGATTGTTACTATTAACAGCCTTAATTTAAGCAAGATTGAATCAGCCCTATATGAAGGATTATCGAACGAGGTTAAAGATAAGAGTTTTGTTATTAAGGAGTATAAAGCATTCAAAGACAGATTACTAGATCAGATGGATGAAAAAGAAAATTTAACAAAAAATTCCAATGTAATTATCTATTGGAAGGATGAAAGATATTCCTCTATAACACCGAATGATGACTTATTTTTTAAGGTAATTCATGACAATTTAGAATCGCTTTTAAAAGAGTATAATTCATTTCTTAAAGATATTTTGTGTTTGAAAAAAATAGCTCAAGAGGGTGCAATATTTGAGTGTATCAAAAAGAAGTCAGGAGAGAAATATAAACGGTCATTTAAGCTGCTGATTGATAATAGGGAATACTTCTATTTAGGACAGGATAAAAAATTCTTTATTTTCGATGCCACCGCTGACATAGACCCACGTTATGATTTAGATTATGTTGAAATCATCAAAGGAGAAAAATATAATAAGCCACTAAATATGCTGATAACAAATGTAAGAATGCCTACAAGCAGAAATGTTCTGTGTAAGAATAATAAAAGAGCTAATGCAACAGTAAATGCGATTATTGATTATTTAAAAGACAAAAAGAAGAACGGATTTGGAAATAAGGAAATATTAGTTGTCGTATATAGTAGCTTAATAAAAAAGTTCCAAAAAGATTTTAATAATATAGGATATTTTGGAAATTTAAAGGGATTTAATGATTTTAACAAATTGTGCCGTATGGCTCATATCGGCATGAATAGATTTCCTAATTTAATCTATTTCTTCATATATTGCGGCTGCCATATGGAAGTATATAGAAAACTGTCTCAAATGTCAGAGAAAGAATCTATGGAATTCTTTGACAAATTAATAAAGAATCATAATGAAGAATATGACAAGATTATTACTGATGTAATGTTGAGAAGTATGTTAGCTGATTTTGAACAGAATATATTTCGTCTTGCCATTAGGAATTATAGCAATACTAAGCCTGTACATATTTGGACTTTTTACAATACGGATAATGATGTTTACAAGTTGTTATCTACCATGATTGAGAAAAGGTATACCCCGTATGATGTGAAATTTGAATATGAAGATGCACCAGATAAATTAAAAATTGAAATGGTTAAGAATCGCAAACCGCCAAAAGGGAAACGTATGACGAATGCACAGAAAATTCTTGAATGGTGTGATAATCAGCAATCAGGGAAGGTATTTAAATTAAGTGAATTATTGCATGATGTTAATTTAAGTAATGATACATTCAAAGATACTAAGAAAAGCAACCAAACAATAAAAAGGCTTTTTAACGATATGAAAACAAATAAGAAAGGATACTACAAGATAAATTAATTTTAGGGGGGATTTCCTAATAGTATTATATTAGAGAAACACCCCCAAAAATAATCAGATGAAACAGATAAGAAGGGTTATTACATAGCAAGATAATTTTGTATTCATTAAAGAATCTGCTTAAAAGAATAAATCCAGAATGTGTCATATTTTTTATGTTTCGTAGCGTAAGCGGAGAAATGTAAAAAATTGCACATTTTGATGCTACTAATTCTCTGTTCACAAGCTTGCTTGTGGGCAGAAATTAGTAGTCTACTGTCAGAGACATAAGATGCAAACAGAAAGGCGAACACATATGTATAGAAAAAAGATACAACATGAGAAAGAGAATTTGTCCAATGGATTGATTAGTGAAGAATTGATATATGCCTGTTTAATGACTTGCGAAAAGGTTATCAGTAAGAATGCATATTTAGAAAAGAAATGGGGCAAATGGTATGAGGGTCTTACTGGATCTGCTGATGCTAGTAACTATACAGCAGATAGACTTACATGGATGGAGTATAGAAAGAAATTACAATCCCTGCTACTGACTAAATATTCTATGAGAGAAATCATTCAGAATACAAAGTCAACAAAAGTATATACGGATACCGCTCCTAAGACATTAGTAAAATCAGTTATTGAACTGATTGACAGTAAGGAGTATGAATTGATTCTTATAGGGGGCTAACCTAACAGAAATCCACAAAGTCTTACACGCAGATGCTACGATTCCCTTTCGGGGGAATCTTGCATCTTTGCTAGTGCGACTTGTTGTGTCTGTTCTGTCAGTCCGTTCACCGCCCCCTAAAACCCCTGTGAAATATTATTAATTATACAATTTTTAAAGGAGAATTTTCTAATGGCAAATAAAAAGAATGAAATTTGTTTCTTATGTGGGAAAACAAAAAATCAAACAGATAGATTGATAAAGGGAAAATATGGATATATTTGTGGTGATTGTATCAATGCCGCATCAGATTTAATCTCAGAAGAAGAACAGCAAAGTATTCCAAATGATGTACAGCTTGCAACACCTTCACAGATTAAGACTCATTTAGATAAATATGTTGTTGGACAAGAAGAAGCAAAGAGAACATTATCCGTTGCTGTTTACAATCACTATAAAAGACTCAATCAGAGTAAAAAATCAGATGTAGAAATCCAAAAGTCAAACATTCTCATGATTGGCTCAACAGGAAGCGGTAAAACATATCTGGCACAAAGTTTGGCTAAATTTTTAAATGTTCCATTTGCTATTGCAGATGCAACTACACTCACACAAGCAGGTTATGTTGGCGATGATGCTGAGACAATGCTGCGTACTCTGATTGAAAATGCGGATTATGATATTGAAAAAGCACAGCAAGGCATTATTTATGTAGATGAGATTGATAAAATCGCTCGGAAGGGTGAAAACACTTCTATTACAAGGGATGTTTCAGGAGAAGGAGTACAGCAGGCTTTATTAAAGATTTTAGAGGGAACAATATCAGAAGTTCCTGTTGTTGGTGGTAAAAAACATCCACAGGCTCAAACTACCAAGCTAGATACTTCAAATATTTTATTTATCTGTGGCGGTGCATTTGATGGTATTGAAAAGATTATCGGCAAAAAAGAGCAACATAATTCGATAGGATTTTCTGCGAATATTTCCGATAAAAAGAATGATGGAGCGGATTTATCGCAAGTGGAACAGCATGACCTTGTAAAGTACGGTTTGATGCCTGAACTGATTGGAAGATTGCCTATTCTTGTTACGCTTAATCCATTATTAGAGGACGACTTGGTGCGTATTTTGACAGAACCGAAAAATGCAATTGTAAAGCAATATAAGGAATTACTTTCAATGGATGGTGTGGAATTAGAGTTTGAAAATGAAGCATTGAAAAAGATTGCAGAGTTGGCTATTAAAAGAGGTACAGGTGCAAGGGGATTACGTTCTATTATTGAGAAATCCATGCAGAAAATTATGTTTGATGTTCCAGATATGCAGGATGTAGAAAAGGTTGTGGTTACAAAACAATGTATAGAAGGAAAGACAGACGCACTTGTAATTGGTAAAAAACAAATTGCCTAAGTGGAACAGATTCACTTAGAGATAATGAGAAGGGGATATATATGGATAATAATTTTACAGTGACAGAAGGAAACAAGAATGCAGAAGATTTAAAGAGAATTAAAAGAGTGATTGTTAATTATGATGCCTGGATGAGACAATATTTTAATACGGTCAATCAGTTATTTGACGAGAAAGGGTCAATGGATAATTGGACACAACATGATTTAATGAAGTTTGCTTTACAGGCAACAAAGTACATAAATGCAGCTCTTGATATAAAACATGAAAATATGAGGGAAAATCCAAGCTATGACATGACTTTAGAAGAAAAGAAAAAATCCTTTGCCTTGATTGACAGCTTATTTGGAGTAATTGGAAGAATTAAGTTGAAAAATTTGATTAAGGTATTTCCTGTTACGAAGGATTTCGATGGAGCAAAATATGAATGTAAGGACTATTTTTATACAATGAATATTTTGAGAGAAAAAGGGCTTGATAATGCCGTGGGACGTGATAATGTATTTGAATTGTTATGGGATTATCAGAATGATGATTTATGGGATATTTTTAGCTTTTTCCTAAGTTGTATGAGTACCATTCATAGGCAACAAACAGGTGTGGGGCTAGCAGAGGAATTCTTTAGCAAACAGGGAGTCTCAATGAGTTCCATAGATTTTGAGAAAGGAATTATAGTTGATGATAATGGGAAAATAGCAAAGATAAGTGATAAGCCTTCTTATTTACAGGTGGTGAAGTAGGGGTGAAAAGTACATGGTAGAAGGAATTGTGGTGTGACTAGATTATGGAATGGATGTTGGATATTCAGCTTGGTCGCCGCAATCTCACTCCTATCCAGAAAATTGCCATTACTGAAAAGTATAGACCTATTTATGAGAAACAGGCAAAAGAGAACTCTTTAAGTAATCTAAAACAAAATACCGATGTGGTAAAATTACCCACTCGGATGAAAAAAGATAATATGGGGCGCACTTCCGAAAAACTAGCATCTATTGCCAATGTATCGGAGAAGACTTATCGTATGGGTGCGAAGATTCTCAACTCAGGTAATGAGAAGCTAAAACAAGAAGTTCTTTCAGGTGAAAAGAGCATCAACGCAGGATATAAGGAATTAACTGGAAAGAAAGTTGGAAAACGAATTAAGGAATTGGAAAGATTATATGGAATACAAAATGGTTCTACTTCATTTCAAGGTAATCAATATGAGGTGGTTACGAATAAATCGGAAGCACCAAAAAAGACACAGGAACAATTAGCAGCCCAAATGGGAATTTCAGTTGATACTCTTCAGAACTATAAACTTCTTTCAGAAATGATTCCTGAACTTTCTGATTTGGTTGATACTGGAATATTTCTAGTATTTATTTTACGGTGAAGAGCGGAGAATTACGGTAAAAAATAGCATTACAATATTCTGTGATTTCGCATTTTTGAGAAATCGTGGAATTTATGCCTAAATTTCTTAAAAGTTAGCCGATGAAATCGCTCTTTCATACGTCTGAAAATTCGTATATAGCAATGGTAAAAATACGTTTGAGATGGCATATTTTAATTGGAATACCTTGGTTGAGTCCTTCTTAGAATGGTTGGTAGAAGAACGAGACGAGGTACGTTTTCATTGAAATAAACCTTTGTTATATATACATTTGAGCATAGTGGATGAAGTGAATCATATATGGTATGAATCTTTGAAATTTGTATGTAATGTGTTATGATATAAAAAAATATTGGAGGCATACAAATGAGAGAAATACAAAGATTAGATATTTATAAAGAGAGTATCAACAAGGAAATTGTACCATGTATAGTTATAGAAAGTGATATATATGATAGCATAGTTGTACCATTACTTGATTCTGTAAATGACGTAGAGGACATCTATTGTTCAGTAGAAACAAAAACTTTAGGCAAAAAATATGCTGTAATGAGCAAACTTGTTCTAATTAGAACAAAACGTTTGACAGAAGAAAAATTTATTGAAAGATTGCCAGATGTACCAGTTCTTGCGGAATTAGCAAAATGTTATGATAAATTATTTGTAGGATAAATTATTAAAAAAATATTAGCAAAACCAACCATCAAACGATTAATATTGATGGTTGTTTTTTTATACTATTTTTCAGAATAAATGGAGAATTATATATGTAGATAACAAAAGAATGGAGAGTGATTATTATAGGGTCATTAATGAAATTAGAATTCGGAAGATGTCAGGTATATAAATTGAATATCTCAACTTGTCTGACAGAGCAGGAACAGGAATATTACGATCTCTATTGTAGAGGAATCAGTAATAAACAGTTAAGAGAAAGATTAGGAGTGCAATATCCGACTCCCGACCGCTTATCAGAGGAATTTCATATCACTTATGAAGAAGCAATAGGATTATTAAATTCACAATTCGATAAAAAACAGTTCAAACCGTTTCTTTGTAATGAGATTGAAAAATTTCCAAAAGATACAATTCGTGAGATTCGGAAGAGTGCAATATATTTTTGCGATGAAGAAGGAAACCTTACGGATACCATTAAATATGAAAAGCGGATTGTTTGGTTTGAGAATGAGTGTATCAGAAGATGTAATACTGATTTGTCAGATATACCGCTCCTGAATCAGTTTCTTCTATTAAAATGTGGAAGTGAAGCACTCACAGGTGTATTAAGGCAGATTATAGAACGAGGTATTAATTTTGAAGGTAAACATTATATTTTTTATACATCAAGCACCGGGCAGATGAAAGATTCCGAAATTACACTTGTCGAGGAGAATTATTGGAATGAAAATAAGTATGCTTTTATGTGTGGACTAACAGAAGAACGTATTAATGCTAGAGGTGGTATTAATATGGGTAAATTCTTTGCGGCGAAAGCGTTAAACATCTCTAATAGTGTTCTTTATGATTCGGGCATTAGTATTGATGATGTAATTATTGTACCTGATTTCGAAACTATAGTATCTGGAATGGTTAATTATCTTAATGTAGATACATTGGATATTGAAGAGAAAATGATGGATATTCCAATTCAACATATGGATGGAGCAGGAATTTTTATTCCCGGTACATTTCCTTGCAGTTGCCAGATTCGTGGCGGCTGGCTAAAGGGAGCGGTATTTCCATTTGATTTCCATAAGTTCATTAAAAAATATGAGTCTAAAGTAAGTCCTATAAATATGAAAGATGCATGGGGCGATTCACTTACAGTAGATGATTTCTTAAAAGCAAAGGTTATTCTGACAGACAGCCAGTTGAAAATGAGAAAATATTATGACTCTATGCAGGAATACAGAGAATGCTTTAAAAAGTCGGGGTTATCTATCACAATCAATAACTGTTCTCATGTGCGTTTTGCAGAGGTAAAAGTAGCATATCAACCATTCCAAACTATTCCAAGAAAAAATCTTACAGATGAAGCTATTGAAAAATTGGCAGCAAAGACTGTCAAATATATTAATGATGCGAAAACAAATCCCGAAATAGCATTAAAACTAATGGGAATTGAAATGGAAGTAAAAGAAAATAAGAGTGATAATAATGAAAATAAAATGAATGCCCTGTATGCTTCCATATTAAAATACCCCGCAATGCTGAATGATGTTCATGTGAAAAAAACAATGAAAAATGCTGTACAATCAATCAGGAAAGAAGCACAGGGATGTAAGCTGATTATGGATGGATTTTGGAGTTATATTTGCCCCGACTTATTTGCGTTCTGTGAATGGCTATTTCTAGGAGAAGATGCACCGAAGGGATTGGTGCCAGAAGGATATATTTATAATCATTATTATGATGATGCTAATATAGAAGAAACTTGTTGCCTACGTTATCCGCACCTGTCAGATTGTGAACATGGAATTAGAAAAGTGTTGCAGTCAAAAAAATGTAAGGAGTGGTTTATTGGAACAGATACTGTTGTAAGTTCCCATGATTTGATTTCTAAAGTTTTACAGGCTGATTGGGACGGAGATCATATCTGCCTTGTACATGATAAAGCATTTCTTGATGTTCTGGACAGGAACAAGTATCCTTTGTTTTATAACATGACAAAAGCAGAACCAGCACAGATTACAAACAATGCTATTATGCTCTGCCTGACAAGTAGTTTTAATAATGAAAATATCGGTTATGTTTCCAATGCTATTACAAAGATATTTAATTCCGAAAAAGAGCCTGACATAAAACTGGTAAGAATCTTATGTGCATACAACAATTTTGTGATTGATTTTTTTAAGACACAAAAGGCAATGGATTTGAATGGGTATGCATCAGAATATAATGCTTATAAGGATTCAAGGGAATATAAGTGTCCACATTTCTTCATGTATTCAAAGGGGAAGAAGCAAACTCAATGTGAAAAAATTAATGAACGGGGGAATATAGATAGGATTAGTCAGTATATTTCTGATAAGACTTCTGGAGGTATAACGAAGATAAAATATCCAGACGAAGGGGTATTCAATCCGCAGATGTTAAGTAACATTGAAAAAGGTACGAATGAGAAAGATAAAAAGTATAAAGTGGATAGGACATCGGAAGAATATAAAAAATTGGAGCTACTTCTGGCAGAATTGAAGAGAGAAAAAATGTACTTATATAAAAGGGTACAGGAAGATTTAGGAAAAAAAGAATCGGATAAGGTGCTGTTTAGAATATACTGCATTTCAAAATTTAAAGAAATTATGGAAGACAGAAAGAAGATTGCCAATTATCTTGTGGATATTGAATATTATAACGAAGAAAATAAACAAGATCGGAAGGATATTCTGTGGAATTGCTTCGGGGATATTCTGTATGATAATTTATGTAAAAATATCGAAAATGACAAGGAAGTTCCATTTAAAAAAGATATGTATAAGTCTTCTTCCAAAAGAGAACAGGAGATTAAAGAGAGCAGGGAAAAGATAAAGAAAGAACAGGAAGAAATTGTTAAAATTCCAATCACAGAAACACTATATAACTACTTCATGGGACTGATAACCAGAAAAAGATGCGAAAAGGACAGATATATTTTATATATTCTATATGTCTTGCTTGAAAGATTCAAAAAGAAATATGGAGATAAAAAGAGTTATATCCGTCTTTACAAAGGAACAAAGCAAAAAGGAAAGATTACCGCTGCCACCCTTGATAATTGGTTAGAGTCGAAATGTACGCAAAAAGGATTGGAGCGGTTGGAGAAAAACGGTTATATAAAACAGGAAGAATGTCAGAGATATAAGAAGATTTCTTTATGCGAGCTGCCAATAGTGGAGGAGAAAGATTTACCACAAGAAAAGATATTATTCTATGCAGAATCCAATAATCCGCTGTTAGATTTATGGAAGCATAATGGAGATAGAAAAGTGAGACTATGTGAGATATGCGGTAGTAAATTTCTGGTGGTTGGTAATGCGAAAACCTGTACAGATAAATGTTCCACACTTTTGAAAAAAAGAAATAAAAATAAAGGGAGTATATAAAGGGAGGTGTTGTATATGATTCAAGTAAAGAATTATAGTTATTATTATGATAAAAAATATGATGACTTACTAATCACATTTAATGCACGTATACCAACATACTCTGATGAGGTTCATAATAACATTTATCTTATATATTCTGAGGAAGATGATAGTGTTATTGGAACACAGATTATGTATTTTAAGAAAAGGTCTTTAGAAACTTTGAAGAAATATTTACCAAGATTCTTATTTGATACTGTTGAAGAATTAAAGTTAGAAGTAGAATAGATAAGTGAATAGTTGGCTGAATCAACATAATTAGGAGATTCAGAAATATAATAGAGGGTCATTTTTGGTAGAAAAAATATACAGAAAATGACTCTCTTTTTTTTATTGAAGATTTAGTATAGGGAGGAGATAGGAATAAAAATATTCTAATTTTTCATATAAAAAATCTAAATAAGAAAGGATGATAGAAAATGGGTACATTAAGTAACGTGGTAAGAAAATATCTTACCGAAAATGGAATTTCTGATAAATTTTTTGAGAAATATATTGGATGCTCACAGTCTACTTGCAGTAAATGGTTTTCGCATAAAGCAAAATTGACACCAGAACAGTTAGAGAAAACGCACGAATTCTTAAAAGGAAAGCACGTTAAAACGATTGAAGAAGTATTAGAGGAAAGGTAGGTAATAAAACTATGGCTTGTGGAGGAAGCAATTTAAGTAACAATGAAGCATTAAATGTAATTGCAAATCATTTAGGTTCAAGAAAATAAAAGGTAAATAGGAGAGAAAAATATAGATGAAAAAAATCACATGGGATTTTTTATCGGTGGAATTAACAAGAAAATGCCAAATAAACTGTAAGCATTGCTTTAAAGGGAAATGCCAGAATATTACTATTTCAAAAGAAGTTATTGAGAAATTTTTAAAGCAAACTGAGGCTATTGGTTTTCTTCACTTTACTGGTGGAGAACCTACATTGGCATTGGAAGAAATGGATTATTTTTTAGATCTTTTATATGAGTATCGTATACCGCTTTTCCATCTACAGATTATTACAAATGGATATGAGAAATCAGAAAAATTTGTGCAGATAGTAAAAGATTATTCTGAGATGATTAAGCTATGTTACTTGGATAAAAAAGTTGATATGAAATATTATGTTACGATTGGAGTATCAGTTGACCGATACCACGTTGGCTATGATCCGAAAGATGCACTGGAATATTATAAGAAAGAATTAAAAGGCTATGCGAAAGTTATTCCCATGACAGATGGCAATATCCCGATGAAGATTGGAAACGGAATAAATCTTCCAGAAGCCATTTTAGAAATGGATAAACAGAAGTTAGATACCCGAATTGAAATTCTTTCCAAAGATACAAAGCCGATGTGTCCTCATTATAAAACGTATAAATTATCACTTGAAGAACAGGTATATGTTGTATGCGAAATGAGTTTATCTGCTAAAGGTAATGTGACACTAGGTAAGGTTTCTTCAAATAATGAATATGATTTTGAGGATTTACCAAATCAATACATATGTAATGTAAACGATAGGATGTCTATTTATGATTCTATCATTGAATATAATAAAGACAAAAAATCTTGTTTGGAGATGAATAAGGAAAAGCGAATTAGAGATAGAGAGAGAGAAGAAAATCCCAGATATAAAGCGAAAATGTTCAAAAATATATTCAATTATGTACGGATTGTAGGAGATAGTGCAGCGAGTGAGGATTTTATTACATTTTTAGCTAATAAGTATATTTCTGATCCGTTAGAAGCGAAAGATAAAGATGTAATAAATATTAATGATATTCCATTGGAAGATATAGATAGCATTATTACAGATGTTGAAAATTTTGAATACAGAAAAGAGGAATAATATGGATAAGATAGATTTCCGAAAAGCGAATATAGAAAAATTGATAGAAAGTAGTTCTAGTGAGTTTGGTAAAGAAATGTATAACAATCATATTTCTTTAATGAATAGAGTATATAGGAAAGTTAATAATAGTCTGGAAAATGTACAGACGGATTTTCGTATGTCCACTATAGAAAAATACATGAAATGGTTTAATGAATGGTATACTGATGTGAACAATCAGGAATTGGATATTATATGTTTTATTTTAGGAGATTCATTGAGAAATGTTACGGATTATTTTAATAGCACAGGTTATTTAGTGATGGAACAGTTAGGAAGAGTTGCACAAATGGTTGAAGAAAAATCAAAGGAGTATGAATATTAATGGAAAAAATGATAGATAGGAAGTCATTACTATTAATGGGAAAAGCATTGGCAAATCCTGAATATAAAAGAGCATTTATTATAGCGATAATGAACGATGAAGATTATGAGGAGTTAAGAAATTTATATATAAAATTAGATAAGAAGGATAAGGAGATTGAAAATAATCTTTACAATATTATTTATGATTCAAGGGAGAAAGAGAGAAAACCTGCACTTAAAGCAGAAGAAAAGTTATTTCAAAGTTTTGAAAAATTAAGTATGTTTGGTTTGTCAATGGGTATATATAAGAAATCATTGAGCGAATGTGAGAATCATATACCAGTTCTACGGCAAGAGAGAAAAGCTATTATTGATGAAATCAATAGGCTATATGATAATTACGAGGGAAAATATAAAGCGAAAATTAATAGTGAGGAAACTAAGAATATTCTACTTACAGTTTTAGAAAAGAGAACGGGAGACATGGAAGAAGATTTTCTTACATGGATTATTGGATTGAGAAAATAAATGAGGTAAAGGAAGAGTGATTCGTTATAATAATGGTTGAAATTGATGAAGAAAGCTATACATATCTGATTCAGTTATTGAATGAAAAATATTATAGAACAGAAGATATGAGTGAATTAAAGCTGATAAATCACATCTATAAGCAATTAAAATTCAAATCAGAATCGTGGTTATCTGCGATTCCATCAAAATAAATATTATTCTTACGGCAGTTCGCCGGAGTTTTCATAGAGTAAAGATAAATAACTATAGGAAAGATTTTAATAACTTTAATCTTTTCTGTTTAGATATATGAAATGAATATAGATTATAAAAGAAGGGTATCAGAATGTCAAAGTTCTGATGCTCTTTTCTATTTGGAGAAAATTAAGAAAGGATATGATTGATTGATAGAAAAAGAAAAAATAATTATTCCAGTGTGGAGAAAAGTCACAATGACCGTTGAAGAAGCCGCTGCATACAGCAGTATAGGCATAAATAAAATACGAGAAATGTTGAAAATTCCAAATTGTCCATTTGTATTATATATAGGAAATAAAAAGTTAGTGAAGCGGAGAGAATTTGAAAATTATATTGAAGGAAATATTGAGTTATAGATTAAAAAAGAACATATGGACGATAGAGCCTTTTTGTAATAAAATAAATTTATTATATTAAGGCTCTTTTTAAAAGGAGGAATAATTGATGGGTAAGAGCCTGAAAGGAAAAGAATTAGGTACAGGAATTTCTCAAAGGAAAGACGGATTATATACAGCAAGATATACTAATAGACAGGGAGAAAGAAAACAGAAATATTTTAAAAAATTGCAGGAGTGTAGACAATGGCTGGCAGATCAACAGTATAAAGATGAATACGATTGTGCTGAAGCTGGCGAAGATATGACCGCTAATGCATGGTATGAATATTGGATGGAAGAAGTAAAGTCTCCTAATGTAAAGTGGGGTACATTAGAGAGTTATGATGAGATGTATCGCACACATATGCAAGGAATATTAGGAGAAATGAAAATGTCTAAGATTCTCCCTATACATTGCCAGAATGTTTTGAATGCTATGAGTAATTCTAAAAAGAGAAAGTATAAAAAGTCTACTATTAAGAAGGTCAGAACTTTCATGAAAGCCTTTTTCTCTGATGCGGTAGAATATCAAATAATAAAATCTAATCCAGTAACTAAACGAGTGTATTGTAAAAAGGGAGCGGAATCTACAGAAAGAAAACCATTAACAAGAGAAGAACAGATTCTATTTTTACAAGCGATGAAAGGTTATTTATACTATAATCCTTTTGCCTTGATTTTACAGACAGGACTGCGATACAGTGAGTTGACAGGGTTACAATGGAATGATGTTGATTTTGAAAAGCGTATTATCCATGTGAGAAGAACATTAAGATATGATACGAAAACTCAAGGTTGGAGATGGGGTAGTACGAAATCAAAGTCTGGAACAAGAGATATTCCAATGACTGAGGAAGCTTATAATATTTTAAAAAATCAGAGAGAACAGAAAAACAAAGTGATTTCTTTGGAATTTGCTAATCTGGTATTTTTTAATAGAAAAGGTAACCCTACTTTATTTTCTGCGTATAATGGCAAATTATCTGAGATTGCAGATAAATTAAGTATTCAGAAGTTTTCAATTCACTCGTTAAGACATACATTTGCAACAAGGTGCATAGAAGGTGGTATGCGTCCAAAAACTCTGCAAAAAATTCTAGGTCATTCCACTCTTGCAATAACAATGGATAGATATGTACATGTAGTAGAAGATGAGCAACAAAAGGAAATGGAAAATATACAAAGCTATCTTAAAGTCGTTGGATAAATTGGTGTAGTAATTGGTGTAAACGAGATTTTGAACTGTTAAAAAGTCCAGTAAATATAATGCTTTTGCAGAAAACTGTACAATCTTTATAAAATTCGATGACTTTTTCCTGCTTTTTTGTGATATAATACCATTGTTAAAGTATAATCAATGCATAACTTACGATTGAACACAAGAGGGGAGACGGAATATGGGATTATTTAGTTTTGAGAGTAAACAAGTGAAAGAGTGGAAGAAACTTGCGAAATCTGGCGATATGGAGGCACAATATCATTTGGCAAGGGCATATGCAAATGGAAAAGGTGCAAGTATAAATATGAAAAGGGCAGTTGATTACTGTGTACAGTCTGCAGAACAGGAATATGCGCCGGCACAGGCACTCTTGGCACATTTTTATGGTTATGGAAAAGGTGTAGACAAGAATTATGAAGAGATGATTCACTGGGGAGAGAAAGCAGCTTTGCAGGGATACGCACAGGCACAGTATAATGTGGGTCGATGTTATGAACAGGGAAAGGGCAAGGAAAAGGATTTTGAAAAGGCAATGCATTGGTATATGTTAGCGGCACAGCAGGGAAGACCAGATGCAGCATATAAGTTGGGGCAATTTTATGAGCATGGACTTGGAGTAGAAGAAGACATTGAGAAAGCAGAAGAATGGTATAAAAAAGCTGCAGAAGAAGATACAGGGGATGACGCAGAGATTGGAAATACGAACATAGATATAGAAGAAAAAATGAAAAAAGATCTGGAAACTTTGACAAGTGCCCAGATAGAAAAAATGCAGGATTTAGATAATAAGAATATAGATAATAATAGAAAATATCGTTGCATTTCGGAGATGAAAGTAGGTGAAGCTATTTATCTACATGAAGAAGAATTATTAGAAAGTCCATTTGTACTTATAAAAGCAGAAAATCATGAGACCGAACTTGGCTGGGGAAAAGCAAAGGCTATCTGTAATACGGCAACCCTTGTGAGTCTCACTACCGGTAAGAAGAGGACCGCGATTCTTTATTGCAATAACGGAAGCATGCGTAAAGAAGCATTAAAGAGTATACAATCTCAGGTAGATGATGAATATAATCATGAAGCAGTAGCTTGGAATGAACCGCATTCAAGAATTCCTGTTGTGTTGAAAAATGTGCAATATACTCATAAACATAACGATATGTATGTTATGACTGATAGGAAAACAAACGAAGAATATGAGATGGTTCCACAAAGTTGGGCAGTACCAATTCTTGATAAGTTAGAATATAATACAATTGTGACAATTATATATTATGAAGGAAAGTGGGATTTTGTAAGTAAAAAAGAAACGGTAGATATTGGAAAGTATAAATTTAATATTCGTTAATAGGCATTTGAGTTAAAGATGGCCCTCTATAATTTCTTATTTAGTTCAGTTCTATTATGGATTAAACGAAAATGTATGTTATAATTTGTGGTATATTTTGCCTGAATGCAGAGGTGTAGCAGGCTATGTCAACTGTATTTAGGCAAATTCAAGAATACCCTGGTATTCTTGCTGCGAGATGAGCAGATTACAGGAACGATTTTCCAAACACACTTTAGAGGTGAATCTGTAAATAAGAATTATAGAGAGCTATCTTTTTGGAAAAATTTAAGGAATATTCTATGCTGTTTTTGTAAATTGATATTATTTATGTTTAAATGTTGATAAAAAAATAACAATTCAATGAGCCGGATATGCAGCGTGAATGATAAAAATACAGAAAAAATACAATATCTAGTACTTTCTTAGAAAACAAAAAAAATCCTCAAAAAATGCTTGACGCAACTCTGCTGTTATGATAATATAATATGCGTTGCACATGAGAAACTCATTTTTAAAAGAAAAATGACAAGAATCTTAAAAGAAAATGAAAAAACTTCTTGACAGATTAGAAATCATGTGATAACATATAAAAGTTCGCATTGCAAAAAGCAAAAATCTTCGAAAGAAGATGAAAAAAGTTTTTTAAAAAAGTTCTTGACAAGAATAAAGTGATGTGATAAAATATAAAAGCTTTCGCAAGAGAAAGCTAAAAACCTTGATAACTGAATAACAAAACAACCTTGAACGTTAATTCAAATTTCATT
>ERZ773139.895-NODE-895-length-37074-cov-5.189875_pt1 | contig 37074 bp, 20 predicted proteins | sample MGYA00580854_ERZ773139 | MGnify/ENA primary metagenome ERZ773139 (study PRJEB29015, sample SAMEA2737809) | human gut metagenome | biome: human gut; feature: human-associated habitat; material: faeces | place: China | collected 2012 ...
CGCCGCGACTAAAGTCACAAATATAGAATATCGGTTCTCTTCGCGGGCGTCTGTTTGTCTAACGAATTAAATAGTAAATTAAATCAGTGGACGTATATTTTTGCAGAGTGTATAATGGACTTATAAATTTTACAGGGAGGAATAAAAAGTGAAGAAAATGATGAAAAAAACGTTTAGCTTGCTGCTGATTTTTATGCTGGTTTTTACTATGATTCCGACAAGTACATTGAAAGTATCTGCTAAAGCAGCGGCAGCGACTACACAGGCAAAGAAAGCAACAACAAAGACAGCAAAAAAGAAAAAAAAGACAAAAGCAAAGACAAAAGCAAAGAAGCAGAGAACTGTATTTATAGCGGCTGGACACCAGCAGAGAGGAATCTCTTCTACAGAAAGATTAGCGCCAGGTTCTTCCAGAAGAAAAGCAAAACTGACATCTGGTACTGCTGGTGTACGTACGCATATCCCAGAATATAAGACTAATCTTGCAATTGCAAAAGCGACAAAAAAAGAGCTGAAGAAGAGAGGATATAAAGTAATCATGCTCCGAACAACCAATAATTGTCCACTTTCTAACCAGCAGAGAACAAAGAAAGCGAATAAGAGTGGTGCGGATATCCATATCTGTATTCACTGTAATGCATCAGGAGCAAGTGCGAGAGGTCCTTTGGTTTGTGTTCCCGGAAGTTCACGTTATGTTGGAAAGAAGATATTTAACAGTTCACGCCGTCTTGGAAGCTGCCTGTTAAGTTCCGTAGCAAAAGCTGTGAATAAGAAAAGTCACGGAACAATCCGCTCAGATTATTATACAACTATTAACTGGGCAAAGATTCCTACAATGATTTTAGAGTGTGGTTTCCTCACAAATCCAACAGAGGACCGTCAGTTGAATTCTTCTTCTTACCAGAAGAAACTTGCGAAGGGAATTGCGAATGGCGTAGATAAATATTTCAAATAGTATCGTTTTATGTAGTACCTGCATTTACAATTCTATCTTTTCATGCTATAATTCTTGATTGGTTTGTTTTAGAGAGCGTGTGTGGTTCATATCTTGCAGAAAGCATTTATGAAATACGTTTGAGAAGTATAAAACAAAAACAAGATTAAAAAATGTAATATAGCAAATTACATAAAATACATAAGGAGGAAAAGATGGAAAATCAGGGGAATATGCAGAGCGGGAAAAAAGCGGCAGTAATCTATTTTCTGGCCGCTTTTTTTATTGCGTGCATAGGAATTGCAGGGGCCAATTATTTAAAAGGAGAGCTTGGCCTTTCTGCTGAAGAATTGGTAAAAAAAGTGGAACTGACTGTAGAAATAGCAGTATTATTAGGAATTGCAATAGCAGTACGTCATCTGCTAAAGAAAAGAAATAGAAAGATAGCAGGTATTATTGTTCTTCTTTTTGTTGCGGGAGTTTTTTCATGGCAGAATTCTGGAATCTGGCAGGAAAGCCAGTTGAAGCCGCAACGATTAGAAACACCGGAAAGTGAATTTGATCGTTATGATATTAAAGATGGTCATTTTACAGTGGCAGAGGCAAACGCAAATATTGTAAAAGAAATTAATGTAGATTATCTTGATAATGTTACGGTACATTTTTCAAAACCAGTTACACAGAAAGTTATTGTGCGTGTTCTGTATGAGACAAAGACACAGCATGGATTTGATAATAAAACAAGAAAAATGCGTGTAAAAGTTCATAAGGGAGAGACAGTAGGCTGTGTTTCGATGAAAGTAAAAGATGTTACGAGAATTAAAATTGGTATCGGAAGAAAGATTGGAACACAGTTTGATTATGGATATACCGAAATCAATGGAAATTATGCGGCACGTATGCATCAAAAGAAAGTCAGCATGGTGAAATATTTTGTGTTTTTCATGCTGATTCCGGCAGGATATTTTATATTAGCAGCAGGAAAGAAGTGGCAGGAGAAAACGGATAAAAATATTTGCCTGCGAATTTTATCTTTTCCATTTGGATTTATAACAATTCTTTCATTACTTGCCACCTTCCTTGTAGTGAATTTAGTAGAATGGGTGAAGATGACATGTGGAAATGTTTCATTTTCCATTATCCTTTTACAGCTTACAAGTCCGATAAAAGGAACAGATAGCGGAATTATAAACAGTATCATCAAGACTGCAGTAGTTCCTCCGGTACTTCTTGCCGTAGCAGCTGTACTGTGCTATCTTTTCATTGTGCGGGGAATGTATGCATTAGAAGATCTTCCAGTGAAGAAAATTCCAAGATGGAGTAAGATTTGTATAGAAGTAGTTATGGTTGTATTTTTTCTGCATACTGTACAGATACAGGGAACAGAGATAGGTATGTGGGATTACATACAAAGTGTGAGGGAGAGTTCTGATTTTTATGAAAAAGAATATGTGAATCCTGCAAAGGTAAAGATGACATTTCCTAAGGAAAAGAAAAATCTGATTTACATATTTATGGAATCTATGGAAAGCAGTTACGCAGATAAGGAAGATGGCGGAACTATGGAAGATAATTATATTCCGAACCTGACGAAGCTTGCAAGAGAAAATGTACAGTTTACTGATAAGAAAGATGGAAAAGTGGGTGGACCTGTCTGTTTAGAAGCAACAGCGTATACTGCCGGTGGATTGATAGCACAGACATCTGCAATTAACTTAAAAGTAATGAATTCTGGGGCAGTATCTGACTCATTCCTTCCTAACCTGACAGCACTTGGTGATATCCTTAACAAACAGGGATACAATCAGATGTTTTTGTGTGGAAGTGATGGAGATTTTGCAGGGCGAGATGCCTATTTTAAAACACATAAAGACTATCAGATTGAAGATTATAAAGCCGCAATAAAAGAAGGAGATATCCCAAAAGATTATAAAGTGTACTGGGGTCATGAGGATAAAGTTCTATATGAAAGAGCAAAAAAGAATCTGAAAAAATTATCTAAGGAAGGTAAACCTTTTAATCTTACTATGCTGACGGTAGACACACATTTCCCTAATGGATATATTTGTGATTTATGTGAGAACAAATACGATACCACTTACGGGAATGCAGTAGCCTGTGCAGACCGTCAGGTTTACGACTTTGTACAGTGGATAAAGAAACAGGACTTCTATGAAGACACGACAATTATTATTGCCGGAGATCATACTTCTATGGTAGATACAGGAAGTAAGTTCTGGAAAAGTTTAAGCAATGACTATCAGCGTACGGTATATAATGCAATAATTAATCCGCAATGTGCATATAAGAAAAAAGTTACGACAAAGAGAAAGTTTTCTACAATGGATATGTTCCCAACAACATTGGCGGCTCTTGGTGTAGAAATTGATGGGAATAAACTTGGATTAGGAACTAATTTATTTTCAGGAGAAGAGACGTTGAGAGAAGAATTAGGTGCTAATTATATTAATAAAGAACTGAAACGAAACGATAAAATGTATAATCAGTTTTATTAGGAGAAGATTGAAACAGATGAATAAGCAACAAAAGAATTATATAAAAGCTGTGGCAGGATTTGTTTTGGCTGCAATAATCCTCGGTGCAGGAATCATGACTGCCCTTTATCTTATGAGAGAAGAAAAAGGAATGGAAAACCTGATGGCACCAGTATTAAAAAGACTGATTGCAGGCATTTTGCTCTTTGGCCTTACTGTGTGTTGGAGACATTTTTAAAAAAAATCTGTTAGTAAAGTAGCAGGGATAATAGTTATTGTGCTTCTTAGTTTATTTTTTGCATGGCATATTTCTGGAATTCCGCAGGAAAAAGCATTAAAACCGCAGAATGTGAATCTGGAAAAAGCAGAATTTCGTGGGTATGAGATAAATGGAAATCATTTTCTTATTAAAGAAGCAAGACCTTTTATAAAGTATAAGATGCAGTCCTCGAAAATTGCCAATGTAAAAGTATATTTTGCAGAACCAGTGGCGCAGGATACAGATGTAAAAATTTCTTACCAGACCAAAGAAAAGCCTACTTATGAACAGAACCCAAGAGTATGGGCTAATATAAAAAAAGGAGAAAAAATAGCATTTGGAGAGGTAGATGCTACTGGAATAACAAGGATAAAAGTTCGTTTTGGAAGCAAGATAGGGCAGCAGTTTGTATTAGATCATATAGAATTAAATGCAAATTACAGGGAGCGTGTGCAGAAAAACAGATAACAATGATAATTTATTTTATGATGTTTTTGCTTATGCCGGCTTGCTATTTGCTATTATCTCATGCGGTTGAACTTCAGAAGAGGACGGATCAGAACAAAATATTGAAAGTATTATCATTTCCGTTTGGTTTATTAGTTCCGATAGCCTTATTTATAACACTGCTGGCATGTAGTATGGTTGCGTGGCTTAAAAGTACATGTGGGGATGTTTCATTTTCCATTATTGTGCTGCAGCTTACCAGTCCGATAAAAGGAACGGACAGTGGCGTAATAAACAGTATTATAAAAACAGGAATTATTCCGCCGCTCCTTGTTACGCTTACGATTAGCATAGTTTATCTTATTATGGTAAGAGTATTATACAATCTTGAAGATTTACCTGTAAAAAAGGTTCCTGCATGGACTAAAATCTGTCTGGAAATTATTCTGCTCATTGCCCTGGTTGGAACAATACAAGTTCAGGGAACAAAAGTAGGTATGTGGGAGTATATAAAAAGTGTTTAGGAGAAAACGGATTTCTATGAAAAATATTATGTAAACCCAGCTAAGACAAAACTTGATTTTCCATCTCAAAAAAGAAATTTGATTTATATATTTATGGAATCAATGGAAAGTAGTTATGCCGATCAGGAAGATGGCGGTATCATGGATGATAATTATATTCCGAATCTGACAAAATTGGCGAAGGAAAATATAAATTTTTCAGATAAGGCGGATGGAAAGCTAGGTGGGCCAACTTGTTTAGAGGCAACGGCTTATACGGTTGGAGGAATGGTTGCACAGACAGCAGCAATTAATTTAAAGCTTCATAATTCGGGATCTATGTTTGGAAACTTTCTTCCTAATTTAACAACAATGGGAGATATTCTTAATAAAGAAGGATACCAGCAGGTGTTTTTGTGTGGAAGTGAGGGAGACTTTGCTGGAAGAGATACATACTTTACAAGTCACAAAGATTTTCATATAGAAGATTATAATGCAGCGAAAAAAGAAGGATTCATTGCGCCGGATTACAAAGTGTTTTGGGGTCATGAAGACGAAATATTATATAAACGTGCGAAGAAGCAGCTCGAACAGCTTTCTTCGTCTGACAAACCATTTAATCTTACAATGCTGACGGTGGATACGCATTTTCCACGAGGTTATAAATGCCGACTTTGTAAAGATAAATATAACAGACAATATGCTAATGTAATTGCCTGTGCAGACCAGCAGGTATATGACTTTGTAGAATGGATAAAAAAACAGGATTTTTACAAAAATACGACAATTGTTATAGCTGGTGATCATACGACAATGGTCGATACGTCCGATCCGATATGGAGTAATTTAAATAATAATTATAAAAGAACCGTGTATAATACAATTATCAATGCTGATTGTACTTATAAAGAAAATGTGACCGAAAACAGAGATTTTTCTACAATGGATATGTTTCCAACGACATTAGCAGCCTTGGGAGTACAGATTGATGGAAATCGCCTGGGATTAGGAACGAACCTGTTCTCTGGTCAAAAAACACTTCCAGAGAAATTAGGAAGAGGATATATCAATCAGGAATTAAAGAAAAATGACAAAGAATATAATGGATTTTATTAACTTCTGATTGTGCAGCAAGGGAGACGCCCTCTGGGAATGAAATAAGGATTATTTCATTCCCAGAGGGCGTCTCCCTTGCCTGCGGCAAATCAGAAATTATTTCGTCAGAATGGAGAGTATTTTATTGGAACGTGCAACAAATGCAGTCATCTCTTCCGGTTTCAGCGGATGGTTTGCCAGACGTGCAAGGTCATAGAGCTGCTGGCAGATTGTAGTAGTATTTTCGCTTTCGTCATTGTTTAAAACATACTGAACTAAGTCATTGTTCATGTTAAGGACGAGAGTTTCACCTTCTGCACCAAGTCCTGTGGAGCTGTTGCTCATTCCGTACATTTCCATCATTTCGGACATACGACGTGTTTGTTCAGAAACGGTGATCATAGAAGGCATATCGGCATTTTTCAGCTTTTCAACTTTTACGATTAAGTTCTCAACACCAGTTGCCTTTTTAAACTTCTCGGAAAGCTTTTCGGTGAGTTCTTTTTCTTCGTTCTCATCAATTGTTTCTTTGAAGTTATCAGTCAGTTCAGAGTCGATACGCAGGAATTTTACTTCTGGATTTCTCTGCTCTAAGTGAGTGATAAATGTTGTATCAATCTGGTGTGTCAGGTAGATGGCATCAATTTCCTGTTCTTTGAACATATTGATATACTGAGACTGTGCTACTTCATCTGTGATATAGAAAACATTGTTTTCGTATTTTTCTTTACCAGCTTCAAGATAATCTGGAAGTGTAACATATTTGCCCTCCATGTTCTTGAAGATGATGTAATCTTTCATCTTATCGTTAAATTTCTGGTCACGGATGCAGCCAAACTTAATGAATGGGCTGATGTCATCCCAGTATTTTTCATAGTTTTCACGATCGGTCTTGCACATACCGGAAAGCTTTTCCGCAACTTTCTTAGTGATGTAGTTAGAAATTTTCTTAACAAAACCGTCATTCTGTAATGCACTTCTTGATACGTTCAGTGGAAGGTCTGGACAGTCAATGCATCCCTTTAATAATAAGAGGTATTCAGGAATAACTTCTTTAATATTATCTGCGATAAATACCTGATTGTTATATAACTTAATTGTTCCCTCGATTGTATCATATTTTGTATTGATTTTAGGAAAATAAAGGATACCTTTTAAGTTAAATGGATAATCCATGTTCAGATGAATCCAGAATAAAGGCTCTTTATAATCGTGGAATACATCACGGTAAAATTCTTTATATTCTTCATCGGTACAGTCGTTTGGATGCTTTGTCCATAATGGATGAATCTGGTTGATTGGCTTAGGTGCATCATCTTCTTCCTCTTCTTCCTCTTCAAGAGTTACTTCGGAATCACCATCTTCTGTATCAGCGTTATTTTCTTTTGCATCAGCGTCCTTTACGTCTACGTCAATTACCTTTTCTTCAGCATCCTTTTTGGCAGCTTCCTCAGCCTTTTTCGCTTCTTCTTCCTCATTTACAAAGTAAATTTCAACTGGCATGAAAGAACAGTATTTGTTAAGAACTTCGCGGCAGCGGTATTCATTACAGAATTCATAACTCTCATCGTTGAGGTAAAGAGTAATTGTTGTACCACGCTCTGCTTTGTCACCATCTTCCATATCAAATTCTGTACCACCATCACATTCCCAGTGAACTGGTGTAGCGCCTTCTTTATAAGAAAGAGTATCAATAGTAACCTTATCAGCAACCATAAATGCAGAATAGAAACCAAGTCCGAAATGACCTATAATCTGCTCATCACTTGCTTTGTCTTTATACTGTTCCATGAAAGCAGCAGCACCAGAAAAAGCAATCTGATTGATGTATTCGTCTACTTCGTCCTCTGTCATACCAATACCATTATCAATAAAGGTGAGAGTCTTGTCAGTAGGATTAATACGAACTTCTACTTTATACTTCTCATCGTCAGCTTCTTCAAATTCACCCATAACAGAAAGCTTTTTCAGCTTTGTTACAGCATCGCATCCGTTACTTACTAACTCACGGATGAAAATGTCGTGGTCAGAATAGAGCCACTTCTTTATAATAGGAAAAATATTTTCACTGTTAATTGATAAACTTCCCTGTTTAGCCATAATAAGCATCTCCTTAAAATTAATTATATAAATGTAGGCTAATATTCTATGAACTAAGTCAAAAAAACTTCTGACTGGAATATTGCCTTTGTATTTTTATCAATACCATTCTTATACTAATACCAGTTTGCAGGAATGTCAAGAAAAAATTAGCACTCAATATAAATGAGTGCTAACAATTGCGCTTCGCGTTAGCTACATTATGCCAGTAGTTTGAGTATTGGCCCTTTCAAATTTAATTTCCTAATGAGTACAATTTTCTGAGAAATCCCCAAATTGTCAAACAATAACTTTACCAATTAGTTTCCTGGTTAGCCTGTCGCTTTTGTTTAGCTCAACAAATTACTATTAAATTTATTACTACTTTCGCAGGTAGGATAAGTATGATATAATTTAATTCGTTATTATTGCGAGAAAATCATAATTCGTTATAGAGAATACATAGAAAGTAAGGTCGAGGAAATATGAATCAGGAATTAATGAAGGAATTTAAAGCAGATTTAAAAGAATTTCGAGAGATGACAGAGAAATTTTATGCAAAAGAAGTCAGTGTGAAAGATTATAAAGGGTTCTCTGGCGGCTTTGGAAGTTATGCACAAAAAGGTGGAGAAGCGAGCATGCTCCGCCTGCGTATGCCAGGCGGCAGAGTGACGAAGGAAAAGTTAAAGTTCCTCGTAGATTCTATTGAAAGGTATGATGTGAAAAGAGCACATATCACAACTTGCCAGACAGTGCAGTTTCATGATTTAGATGCAAAGGCGGTTTGCGATATTATGGAGCAGGCAATGGATGCTGGCATTGTTACTCGAGGAGGCGGTGGAGATTTCCCAAGAAATACTATGGTCTCTCCCCTCTCTGGGGTGGAACAGGGGGAATATTTCGATGTACTTCCTTATGCGGAAGAAGCGGGAGATTATCTGATGGGAATCATCAAGACGGTGAAGCTTCCAAGAAAGTTAAAAGTAGGATTTTCTAATTCTCCAGCGAATGTAACACATGCAACATTTAGAGATCTTGGATTTGTAGCAAAAGAAGAAGGAACTTTTGATGTATACAGTGCAGGTGGACTGGGAAATAATTACCGAATGGGAGTAAAGGTTGCGGAAAATGTAAAGCCTGAAGAGGTACTTTATTATGTAGAAGCAATGGTTCGGACATTTACTACTTATGGTAATTATGAGAGTCGTGCTAAATCAAGAACAAGATACATGCAGGAGACATTAGGGGTAGATGGCTACCGCAAAGCATATCAGGAAAAGTTAGCAGAAGTAAAGGCAGAATATAAAGATTCTCTTCTTATAAAGTTAGAAGGAAAAGTAGCCGAAAATGCAATAAATAATATGGGAAATAATAGTGCGGATGATGTTGAAGGAAAAAACACTGCTGATATGTCAGAAAATATAACAGAGAGCATAACCAAGAATGTAGCAGACAACATAGTAAAAACGGATGAAAATGTTGTATTAGAAACAGCAGAAAGTTATCCACAAAAAGAAGCAGCATCAGAACGTATTCTTCCACAGAAACAACAGGGACTATATGCAGTGGCATATCACCCAATAGGTGGAATTGTCCCAGTGAAGAAGTTTGGAGAAATTTATAATATAATAAAAGATATTGGAGACGCAGAAGTTCGCATTGCTCCAGATGAAACATTGTATATTATTAATCTGAATGCGTCACAGGCAAAGGAGATTGCTGCAATTACAGAAGACGGGGCAAAAAACTTGTTTGAAACATCTGTATCATGTATTGGAAGTACCGTATGCCAGATTGGACTTAGAGATTCTCAGGGATTGCTTGCAAGTATTGTGGCGACAGTAGAGCCTTATCATTTTGCAGATGGGGTACTTCCAAGAATTCATATATCTGGATGTACTTCTTCTTGCGGAACACATCAGATCGGAAAGCTTGGTTTCCACGGGGCATCTAAACGTGTGGATGGAAAAATGCAGCCGGCATTTGCTTTCCATGTAAATGGAGAAGATACACAGGGAGAAGAACATTTTGGAGAAGAATGGGGTGTTATGGCTGCTGACGTCATTCCAGAATTTTTTGTGGAACTTGGACAGGTTATTTCCGATGAAAATTTGACTTATGAAGTCTGGTATGCCAAACATCCAGACAAACTAAAAAAAATAGCAGAAAAATATATTTGTTAAAAGAGTAAATGGAAATACTCGGCAATTTAATTGTGGAGTATTTTACAGAGATGAGATGAAAAACATCGTATTGCAGAGATAAAGGGAAGTGCTTTGAGTAAAATATCGGTTTATAACGGGTATTTTTCCAGCATGAACTCTGTGATACGATGTTTTTTAAGTTTTTGATAAAAAAATCATTCATTAGTGAAAGGAAAAGCTAAAAAATGTCTTTTTATATAAAAGATAGTCACAAAAGAGAAAAAAAGTATCTTAATAATAGTGGGAATTTAAAAATAAAGCAGAACGATGTTCTATATATACAAAGAATACAATTTATAAAAAGTAAACTTGTGCAATATCAAGCGTAAAGTTGCGGTAAAAAACATATAAATAAGGAGAATTTTTATTGGCGAAAAGAAGATTTTATGATAAAATTATAGAATAAAAGATGTCAGACGAATATGACTTATAAGCGATAAAGTTTAACAAAAAAATAAAATTTAATAAATAAACAGAATTTACATAGTGATTATTTTTAAGAAAGCGGGGAATACTATGAAGAATGTGAAGGGAAACAAAAGAAGGTGGAAACAGCTCGTAGCAATCTTTATCGTTGCAGTAATGTTATTCACAACACCGCATATAGTTGGATTTGCTTCTATGGGGAAAGAGGAAGCAACGACGGCTGCGGCAGATGGTAATCCGGATAATTCCGATGTAAAAGTACAGAGTGAGGACGCTGATTCAGAAGAAGATATACAAACGGAAAGTCTGGATGCTTCGGAACAGTCAGAATCTTCGGAGGAGAAGACGACAGAGAAAAAGACAGAGACAACAGAAGCAGAGAAAAAAACTGGAGCGGACGAAAGTAAGAAAGAAAAAGCAGAAGAGACAACAAAGAAGGAGACAAAAGCAACGACGGAGACTGCGCCAGAAGAGACAACAACAGAAGCAACGACCTCTTCTGCCAAGCCAGAACCAATCGTGAAAGAGTATAAGAGCGATGAGGTGAATGTAACAGTAACGGCTGCTGATAAGAATGATTTGCCGGAAGATGCAGAATTAGTTGTTGAACCGGTAGAATTAAGTGAGAAGACAGAGAAAAAGGTCGAGGAGGCTGCATTAAAGGAAAAGAGAACTGTGAAAAAGGTTCATGCATATGATATTCATTTTGAACTGTATGGTGAGGAGATCCAGCCGGGCGCATCTGTACAGGTTTCTGTAGATGTACCAGGAATCTCGGCAGGCCAGAACGCAGCAGTATTCCATGTTGATGATAATAATAAAGTAGAGAACATGAACGGGGATGTAGATAAGAAAGGTGATGTTGTATTTGAGACAAATCATTTTTCAACCTACGTTATTGTTCAGCAGGGAAGTACAAAGGTTACGGCAACAATTAAGCATTATAATGATGATTCAACCGCTGATGCGAACGGAGAAAAGAAAAAGATTTACTCCGATGATGTATTAGAGATTCCAGTTGGAGGAAGAATCAACGATTATGCTAAAGCAAGCAATTGGAATGTAAAGAAGGTAATTGTAGAGAATACAAATACTGATGGAACAAAAAACAGACAGAATTATGTGAATGAATCCGAATATTCTAAAATCACATTGTCAAAAGATTCTACAGTAGAGGTATATTATACTCCGAAAAAGACAACAGTAAAAGGCCAGACGAAGTTCTATGATTATACGATTATGGCTGGACGAGGTGATGGGACTTACTGGAATCCAAACGGAAGTACATATTATTCTATCAATATGCCGTCGAATCCTTCTTATCATGGAATTGGTTCAGATAGTGCCCGCTTGACAATGGGAGAGTCTGGAAATGGCAATGATAACCATACAATTTCACAAGAAAATTATAGTGAATATAGAAACTATACATGTAATGTCAGCAATATCAATGAGAATGGACAGACAAAGACTTGGAATGCGAATGCTTGGACTGGTACAAAACAAGTAGTCACAGGATTATTAAAGGGATTAGATAGTAATGGTGATGTTGAATTTAATTATCCGGAACCAGGATTTTTTGATAATTCAGATTTATCATTTACTTCTAACGGTAAAACTCGTTATTTAAGAAAGGTGTTTACAGATTATAAACTGGTATTTGCTCAGAATGGAGATTCCTATCAGCTTACGCAGGTTAATAAACCTGGAACGAATGGCTCAGAGGAGACAAAAGTTGCGGAAGCAGGTGAAAACTTTTTCCCTTTAGATTCTATAGATTCACAATATAAGAATGAAAATTCTACGGCTAATGCACCGAATGGGCATAATTATTATTTTGGAATGCGCTATGACGTTGATTTCAAATTGGGAGATTATATTGGTCCGTTAGATTATGAATTTACAGGAGATGATGACCTCTGGGTTGTTTTAGATGGGAATAAAGTTGTTCTTGATCTTGGTGGTATCCATGATGCAGCACCTGGCAAGGTTGATTTATGGAAGTATCTGTTGAACGAGAATCAGACAAAGGATCAGCTGACAACAGAACAAAAAGAGCAGGAACATACACTGACTGTTCTCTATATGGAACGTGGAGCAGGAGTTTCTAACTGTAATATGAATTTTACTTTACCATCAGCCCGTATTACACAGGTAACAGAAGCAGAATCCACGAATCTGGTACTTCATAAGATTAACAAAAAGAATGAAGCACTTCAGGGAGCGAGATTCACTTTAAAGAATGAGGCAACCGAGGAGAAACAGACATCAACTTCTGATGCGAATGGTAATGCAACTTTCTCCAAGCTGACGGAAGGAATTTACACATTAACAGAAGATGCTGCACCAACAAATTATATTCCGTCCGTAGATAACTGGGTGGTTAAGGTAGCAAAAAATGACGCAGGAACGTTAGTTGCTACGATGTACCTTTCAGATGGTGAAACCGCTTATACTAAGAAAGAGGGAGATTATTATGATGTTCTGAATCTTACTGAGCAGGAACTTATAGACAGTGTGATGGATTATAGTAAGACAGCAAAGGTGACAGATTGGGATAAGCGTACCTATGACATTGATATCAAAGCTTCATCTAAGTTGACCAAGTCTACAACGATAACGAATAATGAGGTGTCTGACACGATGCTGGTATTGGATGTTTCTGGTTCGATGTTGTTTGATAGTGCCCATACGACTGGAAGTCAGGAGTATGCTACATTTTATGGTAAATGTAATCAGAATACATTGAATAATCTTGACACGACAAAGATTTATTATTATGGAAATGGTACCAGGACGGTATGGTATCAAAATCAATACAGTTATACAAATTTAGCTCACCCGATGATTTATGTAGATGGAAAATGGAAATACTTGGCGAGCGGAGACTTCTGGGTGGATGTACCTACCTCCTCAAATACATCAATTTATACAAGTGCTAGCCGATTGAATGGACTGAAAGAGGCGGCGATGGGATTTGTAAGTTCTATGGCACAGTCTTCTCCAAACAGCAAGCTGGGAATTGCAACATTCAACTCTAATTTAGAAGAAACCGTTGCTATAGAGACTATTGGTACGAATGTTAATGGTATTTTAATGAAGATAGCAGCGATGACGGCATCGGGAGGAACCCAGCAGGATAAGGGATTAAGCAATGCACGAATACAGTTAGAGACCTTATTATCTGATGGAAAGTCAAAAAACGTTATTCTATTTACAGATGGAGAACCAACAGGAACGGGTAATACCTGGAATAGTACAGCGGCGACAGCAGCGGAAAATGAAGCCGATAGAATAAAAGAAAAAGGCATCAAGATTTATACCGTTGGTTTTGCATTAAATGATAAGACAAAAGCATGGTTAGCAGGAGGCAAAGATGGGAACACACCTTATAAAGGAATTGCTTCTAAAGACTGTGCACTGACAGCGGATAACATTGATCAGTTAAAGACCATATTTAAGGAACTCCAGCAGACCATGACACAGAGTCTTGACATTAAACCGGCACAGATTAAGGATGTCATTGATCCGAGGTTTACGATTATTGGTGATGATAAGAAGCCGATTACTCAGGATTATACAGTCACAAAGAACGGAACGACTTACAATACAGAAACAGGAATTCCATTGTCCAACGGAGGAACTGTTTATTACGGAGAATTTGAGCAGAAAGATGCGAATGGCAACGTAGTAAAAGATGCGAGTGGAAATCCTGTAAAGAAAACATATCAATATATTGTATGGAATGATGAGACGATACCAAACAAAACAAAAGGAGAATGGCATAAGACAATTTCTGTTGTTGCCAAAGAGAAATATATCGGTGGTAATAATATTCCTACTAACATTTCTCCAGATTCTCAGATTACAACAAGTTATGGTGATGCGACATTGCCACAGCCAAAGGTAAATGTAAAGGCAGATCTTCTTGTGAATAATCATGAAGAAAAAGTCTTTTATGGAGAGAAGAGCCCGTATAGTGATGATATCTTAAAGCAATTATTTGATACAGCAAATCCTCAGGGTGAGATTAAAACACTAGAAGGTACGACCAAGAAGGTAACATATACAATTGGCGCAGACGGTAATCCAATAGAGGCCAATGACTTTATATTGAAATGGTATAAAGATGCCGACTGTACAGAAGAGATAACACCAGGAGAGGAATATATGGAGGATGAGGCTCCAGAACTTTCTGAAAAGAATTATTATCTTAAAGTAACGTATAATAAGATGCAGCAAGCGACAGACAAGAGCGATGCAAATACAAAGATTGGAGATGAGGTTAAAAATAATAATGTTCCGTTAATGGCACATAATTCCGAAGATTCCAAGACGAGAGAATATGGAGTTTATAAGATTACAGTTGTCCCAGGCCAGATCGAAATCGAGAAAAAATTATTAAGTGACAGTAAGTATGTAGGTGCTCATTCGAAAAGCTCAAGCTTTACCTTTACAGTAAAGAAGATAAAGGATGAAAATGGAAATGTGTTAGACTCACCAATAAAAGTTGGCGATTTTACTGTGACTTTTGACAAAGGTGATACTTCTTTTACAAAAGCAGTTTCTGATGATAAAAACCTGCTCAGTAATTTGAAAAAAGGAGTTTATGAGGTTTCTGAAACATTACCAGCTTCTGATTATGAGTTTAAGAGTGCCGAGATAGCAGGAGAAACAAATTGTGCAAGCAAGAAGAAAGAAGAGGAAAAAAATACACTTATTTTTGCAATTGGCTATGAGGACTTAAACACACCAGGAAGTCGGAAGGTTACTAAGAATCTTGGAAAGGCACTGTATACCAATGAAAGACTTTCTTCCATTACAATGAAGAAGATTGGTGAAAAAGACAGTGAGGATAAAGATACCCCTCTGAAAGGAGCCAAATTCAAGATTGAAAGAATTACAGAGACAGATGGTAAAGAATCTTATGAATCAGCAAAGGCAGATGGTTCCGATTATATTATCGAGACAGACGAGAATGGAATTGCTGTATTTGAAGGCCTGAAGGAAGGCAAGTATAGAATCACAGAAGTTCAGTCACCAAAAGGATATAGTCTTTTAGCGAATCCAATAGAGGTAACTTTACCATATGTTACATCAAATGATGCAGGAGTTACAAAAAATAGTGAACCTGTTAAAGTAGGAGATACAGATTATTATTATGATCTTACTTACACAGTTAAGAATAACAAACTCTTTGATATGCCAGAAGCCGGTGGAGGTTTCCGGGCAACACTCTTTGGTATTGCAATTATGATTATCGCCGGAGGCTGGTACATCATTCGCAGAAGACGAAAAATCGTATAATTCTTTACAATATTTTTCATTCTAATATACCGGGGCTCATCCGCCCCGTATATATAAAAGACACTCAGAGACAAACAATTTTATGTTTCAAAAATAACAAAGGAAGCGGGGAACGAATATGAAGAAGTTATGGAAGAAACTATTAGCAGTGACAACAGCAGTGATGATGGCTATTACGTTATTACCGGCAATGGCGAATGCAAATGCAACAGATGGAAAGGGAAGTGTAACCATTATAAAAAATGGTGAAAAGTCAGATGAATTTTTAGCTGGAGCAAAATTTTCTTTTTATAAGATAGCATCTATAACAAATTCAGAGGGAAAAGACTGGAAATATACAGTAGAAGAAGCTTATCGGGAAAAGTTAGGTGATAACGGAATTGCTAAAAATCTTAATGATCTTCCTTCTTCTGCCTGGGAAGCTGAGATTGATGTATTAGCAGCTACTAATGCTACTGCTATTAAAGAAAGTAAAGCGTCAGCAGAGAAGACAGGTTCTACAGGAGCAACAGAACTTCCATTAGGTGTATATCTTGTAAAAGAAACAACTACTCCAGCAGGTTATGTAGCAAGTAAGCCATTTATTGTATCTGTTCCATCAACAGATAACTATGATACAGCTGGAAAAGAAGGTACAGAATTTATTTATAATATAACAGCAAAGCCAAAAAACAGTAAAATGTCTGTAGATAAAACAATTGTTAATGAAGATAAGACAGCGTATATTGGTGGATTTGTAGAATATAAAGTTGAAACACAGATTCCTAAATATGGAACAGAGTATACAAATCCTGTATTTAATATCTACGATAAAATGAGTAATGGATTATCTTTTGTAAATGATGCAGCGCATAAGTTAAAAGTTTTTGTAGGCGGTACAGAAATAGTTGAAAGAGAGAATACATATACTTTAGCAACAAATGGATTAAGTGATGAAAAAACATTTGAAATTCAGTTCGCAAAAGCATTTTTAGAAAACAAAGAAAACAAAGGGAAAAAAGTCGAAGTAACATATTATGCACAGGTTAATAAGAATGCTGTATATATAAATGAGAACAGTGCTAATATCACATACCAGAATAAGCCAGGAGAAACAACAGATGCTACTCCAAGTGAAAAAAATGTATATACATATGGTATTGACCTGACCAAAAAAGGAGATAAATCTGCTGATGCAGATGGTTTAGACGGAGCAGAATTTACTTTAGCTGCTGCAAATGGTGAGATGATTTCTATTCTTGTTAATGGAACTAAGGTTGATGTTAATGGAAACAGCAAAGATAAATTTCGGACAACAACAGTAGGTAATAAGAAAGGTAAATTAGTCTTCAAAGGATTAAAGGCTGGCACATATACATTAACAGAGACGAAGTCTCCAAGTGGATATAGTTTAGCGAAGAATCCTATCACAATCGTAATTACAGCCAAAGAAGATGGAAGTTTGGCTGATGCAACTGTAGATGGAATTTCCGTTAAAAATAATATGACAGAAGATGGTGTGGTTCCAGTTGGACTTCAGAACAAGAGTGGCTTCAACCTCCCGGCAACCGGTGGCATGGGTACCTACCTCTTCACAATCGGCGGTCTTGTAATCATGGCTGGTGCAGCACTTCTTCTTATCGCTTCTAAAAAAAGAAGAGCATAATAAAAATGCACAGTAAAGAAGAATTTACAGAGAGAACATAAATAACAAAAAGAACATACTAGAACATATTAATTGAAGGAAAATGAGACAAAGTAAATTTTGTTTCTGAATAAGGATGATTGCCGAAAGGCATATTTACGGGGAAGCCATGTATGGCTTCCCCATGATTACAACAGGGTGTGAACGGGATGAAACAAAAGATTATAAATATAGTATTGGCCCTGTTTTTTTTAGCAGGATTAGGTGTTACATTGTATCCGGTGTTCAGTGACTGGTATATCAGCAGACATCAGGGGCAGGTAGTGGATAATTATGATAAGAAAGCGGCGGAAATGTCGCAAAAAGAGATTAACGATGCGCTTGAGAAGGCGAGGGAATATAACAGGGAACTTCTCGGTAATGTTGTGCTGACGGACCCGTTTGATCCGGATGCCGTAAAAAAACAGAATGAAGATTATGATAATCTTTTAAATATCGCCGGAGACGGTGTTATGGGATCGGTGGAGATACCTTCGATTGATGTATATCTGCCTATCTATCATGGAACAGACAGCGAGTCGCTCGAAAAGGGAGCGGGGCATCTTGAGAATAGTTCTCTTCCTGTAGGGGGAAAGGGAACCCATTCGATTATTTCAGCTCATACCGGATTGCCGTCTGCAAAAATGTTTGATAATCTTACAGAGGTAAAGGAGGGAGATGTCTTTTACATTCATGTACTGAATCGAACGCTGGCTTATGAAGTAGATCAGATCAAGGTTGTTCTGCCGGAGAACGTATCGGATCTGTTAATTGATAAAAATAAAGACTATGTAACTCTGGTAACCTGTACTCCTTATGGAATTAACAGTCACAGACTTCTTGTAAGGGGAACACGCATCCCGTATAAGGAGGCGAAGAAGAAGGATAACTCGAAGAAGAAGGGCAATACTATGTGGAAGGCATATGCGCTCATGCTTGTTCTTGCGGTTGTTTTAATTATTTTATTATGGTATTATTTTCATATAAGACCAAATAAGGGGAAGAAGAGAAAGAATAGCAGAACAGGGAAGAAAGTAAAGAAAAGACAGGTCAGAAGAAATGAAAAGTAAGATACTGGGAATACTGATTGCACTGCTTTTTGCAGCGGGGTATGTTACCTTGAATTATCCGGTTCTTGGAACATTGTATAATCAGATTCGTGAGGGAAAGGTTATGGATTCTTACGACCATGCAGTCTATACGATGGATAAGGAGAAGCGTAAGAAGTACTGGGAGGAAGCCGAGGAGTATAATGCGATGCTGGTGAGGGAGAACCCACAGCTATCGGATGCATTTTCTCAGGAGGCGAAGAAGTCAGACAGTGCATATAGTCATGTGCTGGATATGGAGGACAGTGGTGTTATGGGAGCTTTGGAGATTCCAAAGATTTCATTGTACCTGCCGATTTATCATGGGACTTCACAGGAAGTATTAGAGAAAGGAATTGGACATCTGGAAGGAACGTCGATTCCCATTGGCGGGAAGAACACACATGCAGTTTTGACGGGGCACAGAGGATTGCCCAGTGCGGAACTTTTTTCAAATCTGGACCAGTTAGAGAGGAACGATGAATTCTATATTCACATTCTGGGGAAGACACTGGCATATAAGGTGTTTCAAGTGGAGACGGTGAAGCCGGAGGATACAGGACATCTTACGATTGCGAAGGGACAGGACAGGGTAACGTTAGTAACCTGTACACCATACGGAATTAATACGCACCGTCTGTTGGTTCATGCAAGACGTGTGAAGTATGTTGCGGAAAGTACAGGCTCTCAAAAGAATACATTATGGAAGTGGCTGTTGAAGCAAAAGACGTTGCTGATTTCGACAGGAGTTCTTGTACTTTTGATTATTTACAGTCTGGTGCGTAGCAGGCAGCGAAGGCGGCAAAAGAGACGCAAACATAAAAAGAAGTCAGGCAGTAAAAAGAGAAAGTGATAAAACAAATCCATAACCAATCATGAAAAAGGAGGAGCAATTGATGAAATCTATAATAATTAAATACAGCAAATATATTCTTACCTTGTTAGCTGTAGCTGCGATGGCAGTAGGATTATTAATGCCGGCCCAGATTAAAGCGGCAGACAGTTATAACAAAGATAAGAAAGGCAGCATAACAATTAATTTAGATGATGTAAAGCAGGGAGACAGCATTACCAATAAGGCCAACGTTTCTATTAGCATTTATCAGGTTGCATCTATCAGTCATGATGGAGTAAATATTTCTTTTGATATTGTTAGTTCATTGAAATCTACAGGTGTAGATGTCAATGATATTACAACAAGTGATAAGAACCTGAATTCGGCGAAGAAGCTTACTACTGTCATTGACAATTCCGGTATTTCATCAGTAACAAAGAAAACAGATAGTAACGGTAAAGTTAGTTTTACGGATCTGGCGCAGGGAATGTATCTTGTCGAAGAAAAAGACAGCGCTTCTTATGGGATGTTTTCTCCATTTTTAGTTGCGATTCCATATATGGAAGATGGACAGAACTGGATTTATGATGTGGAGACTTATACCAAGGGAGTAAGTAATCAGCAGGGTTCTTTAGAAGTAACAAAGGCTTTAGTTTATATGGATCCGGAAACAGGGAAGATTTATAATCTGCAGGCGCCGAAATCTTATGAAGAGAATGGAGAGACTGTTCCAGGAGCAAGATATTATGTTGGATTGTTCTGCGATGCCGAAGGAACGATTCCTTATGGAAAGAATTACTTGAAGACAATTGATTTTAATGGAAGCCACAGTGAGACAATAAAGTATGATAATCTTCCAGACGGTATTTATTATCTGTTCGAAACAGATGAGAATGGTGTTCCATATGCTATGGGAGAGACCCATACAGAGAAGGATAGAACATATAAATGTGTAGTTGGAGATGGCTCCGGTGATTCTGCAGATAATAAAGTGCAGTTACAGGGCCGTCCACAGGGAAAGATGAATATCAGTAACGTATTTACTATTATTCCTGATGATTTCGTGGTTGTAGCAGAGCTGACCATTGAGAAGAAGGTGCTTGATCAGAATGGACAGCAGACAACAACAAATGATACGTTCTATGCTTCTGTCTACAAGCAGACAGGTTCAGACGATAATGTAGAGAATGAACTTATTCAGACAGTACAGTTACAGCAGAATGGTAAGGTGACTGTACCTGTTCGAGTTGAGAAGGATGGCAGCACAACGAAAGTTTACATAGAAGAGACAGATGCAGATGGTAACACGATTGATCCAGATAATTTTGCTTATAAGATCAGTGGTGAGGGCAATGTAGAATTATCTATGGAACAGCAAACTGGTACGATCACTCTTACAAATAGAGAAAAAGGTGACGAGGAGGAAGAGACAACCTCTAGTGAAGAGGAGACTACTTCAACAGAAAAGGAAAAGAAACCAACTAATAATATTAAGAAGTCTAAGAGTGGTAAGACTGGCGATACTACACCAATCCTGACATGGATTATCATTGGAGTGGCCGCAGCCGTTGTGATTATCTTCCTTGTAGTAAGAAGACGAAAAAGTGAATAAAGCGTGATATAGCGTTTTCAGTATGAAGATACTTTCCGTATATGAGTGAATTGGTTACCATTTTTTGACTACATTTTATGGATATCACTGATAATAATATATAGTTATACTGAATTTTAATAATTTTAAAGCAAGTAGAAAGATTCTACTTATATCCTTAAATTCCTACACCAGCCAATTTGATTCAAACAAAATCAAGCCAAAGAAAGTACCCGAAGAGAGAAGCCGCCCTATATCTATGGTCTTAGAACGAGGACTGAATGTGAGCCGTCAAGCGAACATTCAGCCCATAGTGATAGAGTCACAGATATAGGGCGGCTTCTCTCTTCGGGTGCGTCTATTTCTTATATGAATTAAATCAGAACAAATATTTGGATTTTGCCTGTACATTTGTTCGTATATTTGATATAATCGGAAACATACTACGATAAGAGGGAGGATTTGCTTCATGGACCATTTCGAATTAGTGTCGGACTTCGCGCCGACTGGAGACCAGCCACAGGCAATTGAGGAGCTGGTAAAGGGATTTAAAGAAGGGAATCAGTTTGAGACTTTGCTTGGAGTTACTGGTTCCGGTAAGACATTTACGATGGCGAATGTCATTGCACAGTTGAATAAGCCGACGCTGATTCTGGCACATAATAAGACTCTGGCAGCGCAGCTTTACAGTGAGTTTAAGGCATTTTTTCCACATAATGCGGTAGAATATTTTGTGTCTTATTATGATTATTATCAGCCGGAAGCATATGTTCCTTCTACGGATACTTATATAGAGAAGGATTCTTCGATTAATGATGAGATAGATAAGCTGCGCCACAGTGCGACAGCAGCGCTGATTGAGAGGAAGGATGTCATTGTTGTGTCATCGGTTTCGTGTATTTACGGCATTGGTAGCAAGAACGATTATGCGAAGATGATGATTTCGCTGCGCCCTGGAATGGAGATTGACAGGGATGAGGTTGTGCGCCGTCTGATTGATATCCAGTATGTGCGTAATGAGCTTGATTTTAAGAGAGGCAGTTTCCGTGTACGTGGAGATGTGCTGGAAGTTGTGCCGGTTTCTTCTTTTGAAGATGCGATTCACATTGAATTTTTTGGTGATGAGATTGATCGGATTATGCAGGTCGATGTGCTGACGGGAGAGATTAAGGCAAGTCTTAATTTTGCGATTATTTTTCCGGCTTCGCATTATGTTGTGCCGCAGGAACAGATTGAGCGTGCGGTGAAGACGATTAAGGAAGAACTTGACGAGAGAGTGGAATATTTTAAGGAGAACGATCAGCTTTTAGAGGCACAGAGAATTTCAGAACGAACGAATTTTGATATAGAGATGTTAAAAGAGACAGGATTTTGTTCTGGAATTGAGAATTATTCGAGACATCTTACGGGATTAGAGCCGGGGAAGGCTCCGTATACGCTGATTGATTTCTTTGGGGATGATTTTCTTATGATTGTCGATGAGTCACATATTACAATTCCGCAGGTGCGGGGAATGTATGCAGGAGACCGTTCGAGAAAGCAGACATTAGTTGATTTCGGATTTCGGCTGCCTTCAGCTTTAGATAACCGTCCTCTTAATTTTGATGAATTTGAGGAGCGGATTGCTCAGATGCTTTTTGTATCTGCGACTCCGAATGTGTACGAGGGAGAGCATGAGATGCTCCGGGCAGAACAGATTATCCGTCCGACAGGACTTCTTGACCCGCCGATTGATGTCCGGCCAGTAGAGGGACAGATTGATGATTTGATTAGTGAGATTAATAAAGAGGTAGCGAAGAAGAATAAAGTTCTGGTAACTACCCTGACGAAGCGGATGGCAGAAGATTTGACTGCTTATATGAAAGAATTGGATATTCGTGTGAAATATCTTCATTCCGATATTGATACATTAGAAAGAATTGAAATCGTAAGAGATTTGCGAATGGGTGTATTTGATGTTCTTGTTGGAATTAACCTTTTAAGAGAGGGATTAGATATTCCAGAGGTTACGCTGATTGCTATTCTTGATGCGGATAAGGAAGGATTTTTACGTTCAGAAACTTCTCTTGTACAGACAATCGGACGTGCCGCACGAAATGCAGAAGGACACGTTATTATGTACGGAGATACGATTACAGACTCCATGCGTGCCGCCATCACAGAAACAAAGCGGCGTCGTGAAATTCAGATGGCATATAATGAAGAACATGGCATTACGCCAAAGACTATTCAAAAGGCAATTCGGGATGTCATTTCTATTACCAATGAAGAAGCACCAGAGAAGAGCCGAGGTTCCTTAAAGAAAGATATGGAATCTATGAACCGTAAGGAACTTACGGAAATGATAGCTAAGTTAACAAAGAAGATGAATAAGGCAGCGGCAGAACTGAACTTTGAAGAAGCGGCAGAATTAAGAGATGAACTGAAAAAGTATAAGATTGCTTTGAGGGATTATGACGATTAGAAAGGATACAATATAATGAGCGAAAAGAAAGAATACATTCGCATTCGAGGGGCGCGTGAGCATAACCTTAAAAATATTAATATAGATATACCGAGAAATGAATTTGTAGTACTGACAGGACTTTCAGGTTCAGGTAAGTCCTCACTGGCATTTGATACGATTTATGCGGAGGGACAGAGAAGATATATGGAGTCATTGTCTTCGTATGCAAGACAGTTCTTAGGACAGATGGAAAAGCCAGACGTTGACGATATACAGGGCCTTTCTCCTGCCATTTCGATTGATCAGAAGTCCACGAACCGCAATCCACGTTCTACAGTTGGTACAGTAACGGAAATCTATGATTATCTGCGGCTTCTTTATGCGAGAGTTGGCATTCCTCATTGTCCAAAGTGTGGAAAAGTAATTTCCAAGCAGACAGTAGACCAGATTGTAGATATTTTAATGAAGCTTCCAGAACGGACGAAAATTCAGCTTCTTGCACCGATTGTAAGAGGAAGAAAGGGAGAACATGTAAAAATATTAAAAGATGCAAAAAAGAGTGGCTATGTTCGTGTTCGCATTGACGGGAATCTATATGACCTTGCAGAAGAGATTAAGTTAGAAAAAAATAAAAAGCACAATATTGAGATTATTGTAGACCGTCTGATGATAAAGGAAGGTATTGAAAACCGTCTTACAGATTCGATTGAGACCGTAATGAAGCTTACAGGGGGACTTTTGTTAGTAGATGTTGTTGGCGGGGAACCGATGAATTTTAGCCAGAGTTTTTCCTGCCCGGATTGTGGTATCAGCATTGATGAGATTGAGCCACGAAGCTTTTCTTTCAATAATCCGTTTGGAGCCTGTCCAGTCTGTCACGGACTTGGATTTAAGATGGAGTTTGATGTTGACCTGATGATTCCAGATAAAAAAATGAGTATTGCAGATGGGGCGATTACTGTATTGGGCTGGCAGTCTTGCACAGATCCAAAGAGTTATACGAGAGCAGTTCTTGATGCATTGGCAAGAGAGTATAATTTTGATTTGAGTACGCCATTTTGTGATTTAAGTCCGGAAGTCCAGGATATTATTATTCATGGAACAAATGGACATGAGGTAAAAGTATACTATAAAGGAAAGCGTGGAGAGGGTGTCTATGACGTTGCTTTTGAAGGCCTGATTCGTAATGTACAGCGTCGTTATCGCGAGAATCATTCTGAACGTCAGAGAGCAGAATATGAAAACTTTATGACAGTGACTCCATGTGATAGTTGTCACGGTCAGCGATTAAAGCCTGAATCTCTGGCAGTAACAGTAGGTCAGTACAATATTTCCGAATTGACATGTCTCTCCGTAAAGCGATTAATTTCCTATTTTAATGAAATTGAACTTACAGAAAGACAGCAACTTATCGGTAAACAGGTGTTAAGAGAAATTCGTGGAAGAATCGGCTTTTTAAATGATGTTGGTCTTGACTATTTAAGTCTTTCACAGCCAACAGGGACGCTTTCTGGTGGAGAAGCACAGCGAATTCGTCTTGCAACGCAGATTGGTTCTGGACTTGTTGGAGTGGCATACATTCTTGATGAACCGAGTATCGGTCTGCATCAGAGGGATAATGACAAACTCATTTCTGCATTAAAACGTCTGAGAGATTTAGGCAATTCACTTATTGTCGTTGAGCATGATGAAGATACGATGCGGGAGGCAGACTGCATTGTGGATATTGGACCAATGGCAGGCGAAAATGGTGGGAAAGTTGTCGCAGTTGGAACTGCAGAAGAACTGATGGCGAATCCAGATTCCATTACAGGAGCATACCTTAGCGGGAAAATGAAAATCCCTGTTCCAGAAGTTCGGAGAAAGCCGCAGGGGTATCTGACGGTGAAAGGAGCCTCGGAGAATAACTTAAAGAATATCAACGTGAAGTTTCCAATCGGCGTATTTACCTGTGTAACAGGAGTTTCCGGTTCAGGAAAAAGCTCCCTTGTCAATGAGATACTCTATAAGAAGCTTGCCTGCGTATTAAACCGTGCAAGAATTAAACCAGGAAAACATAAAGATATTGAAGGAACAGAACAGTTAGATAAGATAATCAACATTGACCAGTCTCCGATTGGACGTACTCCACGTTCTAATCCAGCCACTTATACAGGAGTATTTGATCATATCCGTGAATTGTTCGCTATGACAAAAGATGCCAAAGCAAGAGGATATGACAAAGGACGTTTCAGTTTCAATAAAAAGGGCGGCCGCTGTGAAGCCTGTGCCGGTGATGGTATTTTAAAGATAGAAATGCAGTTTCTTCCTGATGTATATGTACCATGTGAAGTCTGTCATGGAAAGCGTTACAACAGAGAGACATTGGAAGTAAAATACAAAGGCAAAAACATATTTGAAGTATTAGATATGAATGTCGATGAAGCATGTGAATTCTTTGAGAGCGTGCCATCAATCCGAAGAAAGATAGAGACACTTCGAGATGTAGGACTTTCCTATATCAAGTTAGGACAGCCATCGACAACCCTTTCCGGTGGAGAGGCACAGCGAGTAAAACTTGCCACAGAATTAAGCCGCCAGAGTACCGGAAAGACAATATATGTTTTAGACGAGCCAACAACGGGACTGCACTTCGCAGACGTTCATAAACTAGTTGATATTTTGCAGCGGTTAACGGAAGGTGGCAATACAGTTGTAGTCATTGAGCATAACCTTGAAGTCATCAAAACAGCCGATTATATCATTGATATGGGACCAGAAGGTGGCGAAGGCGGCGGCACGATGGTGACTTGCGGAACACCGGAAGAAGTTGCTGCGGTAGAAAAATCTTATACTGGAAAATATCTGAAAAAATATTTGAATCCTGATTTGCCGCAGGCAAGGTAGACGAACTCAGGGAGATAAATAAAGCATATTTGTGACTTTAGTCGCAGCGTGTTGAATGTTCGCTTGAACGCGCTCACATTTAACACTTGTTCCGAGACCACAGATATGCTTTATTTATCTCCCTGAGTTCTGCTCGTTGGCAGCTTGGAAAATCAGTTTAAAAGATATTTTTCACAAATAGTTCCAGTCTCAATCTTTCAGAAGGACAATCCCCCGTAAAACTGCAATTGTCTGCGGCAAATCAGGATTAATCAGATTCTATTTCGTATGTAAATCCTGCATCAGTAATTGTTTTTATCGTATCAGAGATTCCCTGTCCATCTGCCGTGAGATAACCGGAGGCAAAGATAGAGTCTACGATACTGAGAAGTTCTTTTTCACGTCCTTTAAAGTAAACTTCTCTTCCGGCAGCACATCGGATATCGGATTGTGGAGCCATTAATCTGGCAAGGCACAGTACTTTCATACAGTAAGCTGGTGTGAGGACAGAAGTATCTGCATTTTCTAAAGGAGTCCCTGGAATTGGGAGAAGGAAGTTGATTGGCAGAGCCTCGGGCTGAATTTCACGAAGATCGAGGAGCATATCTACAATATCTTCCTTACTTTCACCCATACCGATAATACCGCCGCTACAAATTTCAAAACCAAGTCTTTGTAACATATGGATATTATTTACACGCTGTTCATAAGTATGAGTGGTACATATATTATGATAGTAGGAACGGCTGCTGTTTAAATTATGATTAATTCGGTCAAGACCGGCTTCTTTTAACATTAATGCCTGCTTTTCAGTAAGAAAACCGATGGAACAGCAAAGATGCGTTCCCTGCGCTTTCATAACACGAATTTTTTCAGCCAGTTCTTCTATTTCTTCATCGGTAAACTTCATTCCGCTAAGACCAATACAGTGTCTGGAAAGATGGTTATCATGCACAAATGCATTATCACTGTATAACTTTTCATCATTTACCCATTTATATTTTTCAATTTCTGCTTTTGAACGGCAAGACTGGGCACAATAAGCACAATTTTGAGAACAGTTTCCACTGCGGGCGTTTGTAAGAAGATGAATACTCACATGATTGCCTTTATATTTTTTACGAAGACTTCCGGCCATTTCCATAAGAAGAGGCATATCGTCTTCTGGAAGATTCATAATAGCGATGGCCTCCTCGCGTGAAAGAGAATATTCCTTATTTACATTTTTTGTTAATATATTTTTAATTGTGTCAATAGTTACTGCTTCACTCATAATGAATCCTTTCTTAACCTCATAAAATAGCTTCCAAAATGAAAGCACGATAATTCTTATTGCATTTTATTTCTAAAATTCTCTTATTTGTTACTGTAACATGGTAAAAAGATATTGTCAACCGCAACAAAAAACAAAGTTAACAATAAGATGCTGCTATTTAATTCATTAAGAACAGACGCCTGTTTCTTGTTCTGAAATTATTGAAATATTGCTGTGACAATCGTTAAAAAGCTAAATTATACCCTCTATTCCCAGTCCTTCTCGAGTAAGTAGAAGACATCAGCTTCTGTCCCCAAATCCCCTCCCCCTGTTTAATTCACCTTCTCCAGCCACAGCACAGAAGCCATTGCCCCCAATAAGGCATATTTGTGGTCTCGGAGCAAGGTTTGGATGCGAGCGCATGAGCGAACATTCAAACCGCCGCGACTAAAATCACAAATATGCCTTATTGGGGGCAATGGCTTTGTCTGTAGTTCGCTTAATGAATTAAATAGTAAAATAACATATTTTGGTTGTAGCCATTTTTTATAATTATGGTATACTGTGTTTTGAGAGGTAGTGAATGGAATTTAATTTTAAATGTAGAAATGATACCAGGTTGAAAGTGAATGGGGAGAAATGAATGGATAAAATTGGACATTTAGTTATGACAAAGTCATTATCGGGAAATATACACAGAGCACATAAAGCAGCATTATTGTTTGGAAGTATTCTGCCAGATCTGCTGGTGTATACTTATCTGGAGGGTCATACATGGGAAGCAACGTTCGAACAGATTACAAAACAGATGGAAGCGTTAGAGGCAAAAGGAAGAGGCGGAAGCTTTTCTTATTTAAAACTTGGATGGATTCTTCATTATGTGGAAGATTATTTTACCTATCCGCATAATACGATTTTTGAGGGAACAATTCCAGAACATTATGCTTACGAGAAAAAAATGACAAGGTGGATGAGGGAGGGAGCTTTAGAGCAGATGTCCCTTCCGATGTGTAAAAAGCTTGATTCTGCTGCGGAAGTGGAGGAGAGACTTCAGGAATTACATGACAGATACCTTTCACAGAAAATGTGTTATGAGAATGATATGGCATATATGCGGCAGATGGTTTCGGAAATATTGAATTGTTATGCCGAGATTTTTGTGAGAAAGAGCGAGTTCGCACGTTTTATGGAATGGGTGCGGAAGAAAGTTGGAATAATGACGGGATTTGTTTCTTAGAGTGTGTTTGAAAAATTTTTATATAGTTCAGCTAAATATGGGAAACTTATTTTGTGAAATAATCGGCGATTGAATTACAGAGGATTCCTGCCTGACTTCCTAAAAGAAGCCATAGAGCGTGTTTGAAAAATGCTTTTTTCAAACACGCTCTAGTATCTTTTGCTTAAAAAAGTTCAGAACTTCTTGCGTGAAAATCCAGAAATGAAGTGAATTGAATTTAAAATTTATTTGTTTCTATAAAAATGCAAGAAAAAGTGTAAAAAACATTGACAAAATGAAGGAAAAGGACTATAAAACTTCATGTATACAAGAAATGACTTGTATACATGAAAGGAGAGGACAAAAATGAATACATTAGTCATTGTTTTAATTGCTGCTGTTTTATTGACAGCTGCGTATGCATTTTATGGACGGTGGCTTTCTAAAAAATGGGGAATTGACCCAAAAGCAGAGACACCAGCTCATAAGTTTGAAGATGGACAGGATTATGTTCCAACTGACGGTTGGACAGTATTTAGCCATCAGTTTTCATCTATTGCTGGAGCAGGCCCTGTAACAGGAGCAATTCAGGCGGCAGTATTTGGATGGCTTCCAGTACTTTTGTGGGTATTAATTGGAGGTATTTTCTTTGGAGCAGTTACCGATTTTGGAGCATTATATGCCAGTGTAAAAAATGATGGTAAGTCCATGGGACTTCTGATCGAAAAATACATCGGTAAACTTGGAAGAAAGTTATTTCTTATTTTCTGCTGGCTGTTTACTTTAATTGTTATCGCAGCTTTCGCTGATATGGTAGCAGGTACATTTAATGCTTATACGGTAGATGCCAATGGTGTGATTGCACTTTCCGATGCAGCAAAAACAAATGGAGCAGCAGGAACAATTTCCCTTTTATTTATCGCATTTGCAATGATTTTTGGTTTACTTCATAAACATCTGCATCTGACAGGATGGAAGGAAACGGTTGTTGGATTAATCTGTACTGTAGCAGCACTTGCTATTGGTATGACAATGCCAATTACATTAGGAAAGGACGGCTGGACATATATTACATTTGTATATATTTTCTTTGCGGCAGTACTTCCAATGTGGTTATTAAAACAGCCTCGTGATGCGATGACAACCTATATGTTTATTGGAATGATCGCAGGAGCTGTTGTTGGATTATTAGTAGCGCATCCTACAATGAATCTTCCTGTATTTACAGGCTTCCATAATGATCAGCTTGGTGATTTATTCCCTATTTTATTCGTAACCGTTGCTTGTGGAGCAGTTTCTGGTTTCCACAGTTTAGTATCTTCCGGAACATCTTCAAAGACGGTATCCAATGAAAAAGATATGTTAAAAGTTGGTTACGGCGCAATGGTATTAGAAAGTTTACTTGCAGTTATCGCTTTATGTGTAGCAGGAGCGGCAGCGTCCGCTAACGGAACACCAGCAGATGGAACACCATTCCAGGTATTCTCAAGCGGTGTAGCCGGATTCTTTGAAATGTTTGGAATTCCAGTATATGTAGCACAGTGCTTCATGACAATGTGCGTATCCGCGCTTGCACTTACAAGTTTGGATGCCGTAGCGCGAATTGGCCGAATGAGCTTTCAGGAATTGTTCAGTGTTGATGATATGGAACACGCAGAAGGATGGAGAAAAGTTTTATGTAATACATACTTCTCAACAATCATCACCTTAGCAGCAGCCTTTGTATTAACAAGAATTGGTTATGCAAATATCTGGCCATTATTTGGTTCCGCAAACCAGCTCTTATCTGCTTTAGTATTAGTAACACTTTGCGTATTCTTAAAAGTAACCGGACGAAGCAACAAAATGCTTTTCCCACCACTGATTATCATGCTTTGTGTAACAGGAACCGCATTAGTAGAGAGAACCATTTCTCTCGTACAGGCATTTTCTGCTGGTTCCGCAACATTTTTAGTAGAAGGCTTACAGCTGATTATCGCTATTTTACTGATGATACTTGGAGTGATCATCGTAGTAAATTCACTCCGGGCTTACTTCGCCTCAAAGAAGAATTCGGAAATTTAATTCGCCAGACAGGCAAAGTATAGAAACAGACGAACAGACGAACTATATAATCAAAATAATCCATATATGTGACTTTAGTCGCAGCGTGTTGAATACTCGCTTATATGCTCGTATCCAACACTTGCTCCGAGGCCACAGATATGGATTATTTTGATTATATAGTTCTGACTGTGGCTGCTGTTGTGTCATATTGGCAAGGATTAGGAACAAAATTTAGTAGAATTTCAAATTGAGGGATTTGTAAATTTATTATGAGGTTAAAATTTTCAGGGAGCATTAATTATTCCTTAAATCCCATTCATATCTGATTTGATTCCTACGGCAAGCAAAGACAGAAAGCTTGGAAGGCAATAGTTTACATCTGTGGCCTGGGAGCAAGGTTTGAATGTAAGCGTGCCCGCGAACGTTCAAACCGCCGCGACTAAAGTCACAGATGTAAACTATTGCCTTCCAAACTTTCGTCTGTTTGATATACTGAATCAAATCAGCTCACCTTGACTTCTTTGTGTGGAGAAATTATAATCTTAAATTAAGATTATAAGTAGAATTTAAAGCAACATTTGGAGAAGAAGCTTGGAGGAAGAGAGAAGATGGATGCAGCGAAGATGAATCAGGCAATTCGAATTGCCAAGCTATATTATGAGTTACATTATAACCAGTTAGAAATTGCGGCACGAGAGGGAATTAGCAAGTCTTCTGTAAGCCGTATTTTAAAGAATGCGATGGACATGGGGATTATAGAAGTTCGAATTAAAGATTCTGTTTTGGCAAATGGGAATCTGGAGAATGAACTGATTGCCAGATTTCCGATTAAAAGGGCGATTATTGTGCCAGATTTGGTAGGTAATTCGCAGATATTAATGCAGGATGTCTGTGCGGCATTAGCAGAAGACCTCCCACGTTATATAAAAAATGATAGTGTCATTGGAGTAACATGGGGACATGCACTTGCAGTATTAGCCCAGCAGCTTCCAAAGATTAAGAGAAGCGGGGTATCTGTGATTCAGTTAACTGGAGGATTTTCCAGAGCAATTTTCGAATCGGGTGCTTTGGATGTGTTGAAAAGGTTTGTAGACAGTGTTGGAGGAACAGGTTATCAGATTCCAGCGCCGGCAATGGTGGCGGAATCTTCGATTGTTGAAGCTTTGAAAAAAGATCCACAGATTCATGAAATCCTTGAAATGGCGGAAGTGTGCCAGACAGCAATTTATTCCGTAGGTAACTTAGAACGTCCGTCCATTGTATATGAAATGGGACTTATTGATGAAAATGATTATAAAGACTTCAGCAGAAGAGGAGCAGTAGGAGACTGCTGTTCCCACTTTATAAAACAAAACGGGGAACTATTTGATAAAAAAATAGATGCCCGTGTTGTAGGGGCTTCCCTTGAAACGATTAAAAAGATTCCAAATAAGTTAGTTGTTGCCGTGGGAAAAGAAAAAGAGAAGATTATAACAGCGGCACTTCAAGGAGGACTGGTAGACAGTCTCTATATTGATGAGCCAACAGCAGAATTAATAGTAAGACATAATTAATTTACTATTTAATTCATTAAGAAAACCAACAGACGAAGCCATTGCCCTCAATAAGGCATATTTGTGATTTTAGTCGCGGCGTGTTGAATGTTCGCTTATGCGCTCACATCCAACACTTGCTCCGAGACCACAAATATGCCTTATTGAGGGCAATGGCTTCTGTGCTATGGATGGAGAAGATGAATTAAATAATTATATAATTTCTATGGAAAAAGTATGAAATCTGTGGTATAAAAGAAAATATGTAAATTTTAGAGGTTAACGTACTTTTAAACACATGCTATAGAAAGGAGGCAGTCGATGGAACGTTCTGTATTATAGGAGGCAATTTATAATCGCTATATTGTGCAAACAAGAAGAAAGAGAACCCATCTAGCTGGTTTGGAGTTTGAGCTGCCGATTGTGAATGAGAAGAATGAACCTGTCAATTTTGAAGTGATTTATCAGGCAACAGATCGATTTATTGATACATTTTCTTTTTTGAATGTGAGCAGAGATGATAATGAACATATTTATCTGGCGGTTGATGACAAGACAGGAGATGGTCTGTCTTATGATTGCAGTTATAATACGTTAGAATTTTCTTTTGGGAAAGAAGAAGATATGAATGTGCTGTACAAAAGATTTTGTCAGTATTATACTTATATACAGAAGAAACTGCGTAAAGAGGGGCATATGCTGACTGGCATGGGTATTAATCCCCGTTATGCAGTGAATCAGAATGTACCGGTAGTAAGTGAGCGGTATCGTATGTTATTTCATCACCTGTCTTCTTATAAAAAGTATGGCAACAGTATTCCATTTCATTCTTATCCGAATTTTGGACTATTTTCGTGTGCAAGTCAGATTCAGCTTGATGTAGAAGAAGAGCAGGTAGTTCCAATGCTGAATACATTTACAAAGTTAGAACCGTTTAAGGCATTGATTTTAGCGAACTCTTTATGGGGAGAGAATGCGGAGATTTTATGTAGCAGGGATAACTTTTGGAGAAACAGTCTTCATGGCTTGAATCGCCATAATGTTGATATGTATAATGTTGTATTTGATACAACAGATGAAATTGTTCGATACATAAAGAGTATGAGCTTATACTGTGTAGAAAGAGAAGGAAAATATATTAATTTTCCACCAGTGGTTCTTAGTAAATATTTTTCCTCTGACCGGATAAAAGGGGAATACTTCGATGGAAATAGATATCGGGAAATCACATTCCATCCGGAGATTTCCGATTTGCAACATTTACGGTCATTTAAATTTGAAGATCTGACTTTCCGTGGGACAGTAGAGTTTCGAAGTGTATGTGAGCAGCCGGTAGGTGAAATTATGGCATCGGGAGCATTGCATGCTGGCCTTATGGAAAATATCGGAGAGCTTTCGGAATTTTTAGAGAAAGATACTTCCATCTATCATAATGGATATAATGCATCTGAGTTGAGAAGAACATTTCCTCAGGCCTTTATATGGAAGGGCGGAGAAACTTTTAAGTCCAGGCAGACAGATGGCAGAAGGAATGGAGAACGGAAAAACACTGGAGGATTACATCGAAGAGTATGGAGGAATGTAATGCTGCATATTGAAAATGAGTATATAAGAGAACATTTATTAGATGGTGCATTTGGAATTGAGATGGAAAGTCTGCGTGTTGTAGGAGATGGTATGCTTTCACAGACTGCACATCCTTTTCCGGGAGATGCACATATCGTCAGAGACTTCAGTGAAAACCAGACCGAAATTAATACAGGAGTAAATGAAAGCATCGAGGCGGCAATTGAAGAATTAAAAGGACATACCAGAAGAATTCAGGAAAAGTTAAAGGCACTTCCAGAGCCAGAATTGCTGTGGCCATTTTCTAATCCTCCATATATTGGCGGGGAGAAAGATGTGCCAATTGCACAGTTTGATGGGAAAGATGCGCATAAAACAGCCTACCGTGAATATCTTTCCGATAAATACGGACGTTATAAGATGACATTTTCGGGAAGTCATGTAAATTTTTCTTTTTCAGAAGATTTGTTAAGAGCAGATTTTGCTCTGCAGTCCGAGCCGGATTTTATGAAATATAAGAATAAATTGTATTTGGAGCTGGCGCAGAAAATGGCTGTATATGGCTGGATTTTAGTGGCAGTTACGGCGGCCAGTCCGATTGTAGACAGTTCTTTTATGGAAAAAGGTGTCTATGGGAAAAGTGTTTTTACAGGCTTAAGTTCTGTAAGATGCAGTGAACTTGGTTACTGGAATGAATTTCCACCGACATTTGATTATAGCGATATTGATTCTTACGTGAATTCTATTGAAAAGTATGTTAAAAATGGCTTACTAAAAGCACCGTCAGAACTCTATTATCCTATTCGTTTAAAACCTGCAGGAGAAAATAATCTTATATCTTTGAGGAAGAATGGAATCAATCATATCGAACTTCGTATGTTTGATTTAAATCCTCTCACAGGAGCTGGAATTGATGCGAGAGATGTGAAGTTTGCACAGCTTTTAATGGTGTGGCTCGCAACGATGCCATCCTGGTATGTTTCCAAAAAGGATCAGGTAAATGCTGTACAGAATTTTAAAAATGCGGCCCATTACGATTTAAAGACAGTAAAAATTGCCCGTACGGAAAAAAGAGCGCGGTCTATCGTACATGAGGCATTAAAAGTTATCGGATGGATGAAAGAGTTTTATCAAGGCCTGAAAATGGACGATGTTCAACAAATCTTAGATTTTGAATATGAGAAATTTGTTGATCCAGAGAAGAGATATGCATGGCAGGTTCGAAAACAATATCAGGAAAACTATGTAGAAAAAGGACTTGTATTAGCGAGACAAAAACAAAATATGACTGTTTAGAGATATTTAGATATGACTGGAATCTCAGAAATTTTATAATCAGATACTTGCGAAAGAAAATCAAAATAGCTCAAAATGGTCATAATACAATATATGAGGAGAGAAGAAAATCAATGTGTGAATTGTTTGGAGTAGATTCTGCAAAAAAGATACCGTTAAATGAGTTATTAAGAGAATTTTTTTCGGATGGAACAGAACATCCCCACGGTTGGGGTATGGCATTTTTTTACGGCAATGCTGTTTCTTTAGAAAAGCAGCCACAGTCTGCTGTGACAAGCAATTATTTAAAGCAGAGACTTCGTGCTAAAATAGAGACAGACAAGATGATTGCACATATCCGTCTTGCGACCAGGGGAACAATGGACTATGAAAATACACATCCGTTTGTTATGCGTGATAATTATGACCGCACCTGGACGTTAGCGCATAATGGAACAATATTTGAAAGTGAAGTACTTGAGCCATTTGTAGCGGCAGAAGACGGAGATACGGACAGCGAACGCATTTTGTGCTATATTATTGATCAGGTAAATGCAGCGCAGGATGAAAAGGGAGCGGCACTGACAAAAGAAGAACGTTTTGCGCTTCTTAATCGTATTATCCTGGAAATCGCGCCAGAGAATAAGCTGAATCTGCTTATTTTTGACGGAGAGATTATGTACATTCATACTAATTATAAAGACAGCCTGTACCGTTGCCGTAAAGACACAGCAATCGTTATGGCAACTCGTCCTCTCGACCGTGATAAATGGAAGAACGTCCCAATGAATCAGTTACTTGCCTATGAAGATGGGAAGCTTATTTATACGGGTACAAAACATGAGTATGAATTTGTAGACAGCGAAGAGAAGATGCATATGCTGTTTCTTGATTTTGCAAATCTTTAAAAATAACACAGAAAAGGAAGAAATATATGTTAAATCAATTTTCAAGAACCCAGCTTTTACTGGGGGAAGAAGCAATGGATAAATTAAAAAATTCCCGTGTGGCAGTTTTTGGAGTCGGCGGAGTTGGTGGTTATGTCTGCGAGGCATTAGCGCGAAGCGGAGTCGGTACATTTGACCTTATTGATGATGACAAAGTGTGTCTTACAAACTTAAATCGTCAGATTATTGCCACAAGAAAAACAGTTGGCAAATACAAAGTAGAAGTAATGAAGGAGCGTATTTTAGACATTAATCCTGATGCACAGGTCAATGTCCACCAATGCTTTTTCCTTCCAGAAAATGCAGATGATTTTCCATTTGATGAATATGATTATGTTGTCGATGCAGTCGATACTGTTACCGCAAAAATCGAGATTATTATGCAGGCGCAAAAGTACGGAACTCAGGTAATCAGTAGCATGGGAGCTGGCAACAAACTTGATCCGGCAGCCTTCCAAGTAGCCGACATTTACAAAACCAAAATGTGTCCACTTGCAAAAGTAATGCGTCGCGAACTGAAAAAGCGAGGTGTAAAAAAACTGAAAGTTGTTTACTCCGAAGAAAAGCCAACACGTCCAATCGAAGATATGTCCATAAGCTGCAGAACAAATTGTATCTGCCCTCCGGGAGCGGAGCATAAATGTACGGAACGACGCGATATTCCGGGAAGCGTAGCTTTTGTACCATCTGTGGCAGGGCTTATTATCGCAGGGGAAGTTGTGAAGGATATTGCTGGGAAATAGGATTTTGCCAGAGAATTTTTTATCTTCTGCAGCAAGAAGACTCCGACCTCTAAGGTGGGAGATGAATTGCGTCTGCTACCTGCTTGATAGAGCATCCTAATTATAGTATAGTATCTTTAGTCGGATAATAAAAAATTGAGATAATAACGCACATTTAGTATTCTTACTATACTATCATCTTGCGCTTGTGTTCAAGTATCAAAGGTGGGTTTTCGAGGAAAAGGAAGTGGCATGGTGGCAAACAGAGCATATAAATT